>Ga0182024_10000087_pt1 | contig 179922 bp, 133 predicted proteins | sample P32metaG_FD_120480 | JGI IMG/M metagenome (GOLD analysis project Ga0182024, IMG submission 120480) | Permafrost microbial communities from Stordalen Mire, Sweden - P3-2 metaG (Illumina Assembly) | ecosystem: Environmental > Terrestrial > Soil > Wetlands > Permafrost | place: Sweden: Stordalen... | reverse complement strand
GAATCGGCGCCGCCTATAAGATCTTGGGCAGCGATAAAACCGTACTCCGCGGCGGCTTCGCCATATACCACGATTCCGCCTGGAGCCAGGGCGCTCAAGGCCTTTGGCAGAACCCTCCCTTTTTCGCCGAGGGCGATATCTTCCAGTTCGGCGGGTGCCCGGTGGCTACTCCATCCGGCGGTACCCCTGCCTGCGGCGCGGGCGGCAAGGTGTCCAGCATCTCCAGCGGATTCCCAATTTTTAATACTCCGCCGACTCTTTCCACCTTCACAGGAACCCTCTTTTACCAGCCCCAGGACTTCCGGCCCGGACAAGTCGCTCAGTGGAACGTCAACGTCGAGCGTCAGTTGCCTGGCAACATCGTGCTGACCGCGGGCTATGCCGGTTCGCACGGCAATCACATCCTGATATCTGGCAATGCCCTCGACACCAACGGCCCATCGGGCTGCGTTGCCGGAGGCACATACACCCTCGGCTGCGCCCCAGGCGGCGCTCCCTACATCTCTCCGTTTACCCCTCCCGGATTCAACGCCATTCTGGAATTCGGGGACATCGGCAAGACTACTTACAATTCCTTGCAGATCAAGGCCGAGACCAAATCCAGCAGGCACGGGCTCTACGCGCTCGTTGCTTACACTTACTCGCATACCTACGATAACGGTCTAAGCGATGGTCTGGGCTCGGAGTTGAGTGCGCCCTATTTCCCGCTGCCGAATTGGCAGAAGCTCGATTGGGCTCCCTCCCAGATCGACCTGCATCATAACTTTACTGGCAGTGTGATCTACGATTTGCCCTTCGGCCGGGGCAAGAAATTCGGCAACAGTTGGAGCAACGCAGCCGACTCAATTCTGGGCGGCTGGCAGCTGACGCTGATCGAGAAAATTACTTCCGGCTTTGCCAACCCCCTGTTCGACAGCCTGAACAATTCCGCGGTCTCCTTCAACACCGGCGGCAATGCCCTCAACTACAACCGTCCAAACCAGGTGGCTGGCTGCAACCCCTACGCCAACCAGACCAAGATACAGTACATAAACCCGGCCTGCTTTACCCAACCTGCAAACGGTCAACTTGGCGACGCCAGCCGTGTACCCGTCTACGGTCCGGACTTCGTCAACACGGACTTCTCCGTGATCAAGCAGTTCAGGCTGCCTTGGGAGAATATGGGCCTGAATTTCCGGGCGGAATTTTTCAACCTGTTTAACCACGCGCAGTTCGGTCAGCCGATTAGCGATATCAACGCAATCGGCTTCGGTGCGGTCAACTCGACTGTAAACAATCCGCGTCTCGTGCAGTTCGGCCTAAAACTCACTTTTTAGAGCGGGTTGGCAACGGACACGAACGGCCTGCCGGCACATCGGTGGGCCTTTTTGTTTTGGGCTTGATCGCGCTTTCATTTCGCAGCTGAAATTTTGCTGTTTAATGCGGTTCAGAAGTTGGCGTCGTTGACGAAGGACTCTGACTTCGGAGCGTATACACAAACTGTTGGATGTTATGACGCTCGCGTTCGACCTCGCTGTTTTTCTGCTGTGTGATTTGCTTAAACAATTCGATTTCGTTGCGGGCTTGTTCTGCTGCTCCAGAGTTTTCGTAAGCCTGGGCCAAACGGTAATGCGCTTCGGCAGGAAGCGGAGTGAGCCGAATTGCATTCTGGAAGCATGAGATGGCGCGTGGATAATCGTTTTGCTGTGAATACAAGATGCCGAGTTGGAGGTGTGCAGAACCAAGTTGAGGGTCAATCTCGATGGCCCTTTTAAGTTCAGACTCGATGACCGCGGAGTTGTTGCCGGGAATTTCTTGCTTGGCCAGCGCGACGGCGTAGTAATAATGCGCCAGGGCATTCTCGGGATGCAGGTGAAGGAAGTGCGCAAATTTTTCAGCCCAGCCAGGTGGCTCGATTTTCTCGGCTTCTTGCAGTTTGCCTAAAAATGAATACGGAGTGGGATCGGCAGGATTCAGGTCGCAAGCTTCGAGGGCAAGTTTTTTCCCTCGATCCATTTCTCCCTGGTCGTAGGTAGCGACGCTGAGACCGAGCAGCATTCGAGTCGAGCTGGGATCGAGGCGGTGACCCTTACTAAACACTTCGATCGCGGGTTCAAACGCGCGGTGAAGGAGCAAATCCGCTCCCCAAGCGAAAAGATGAGTCTCGTTGGGCTGCAGCTCCGCCGCTTGCTGATATTCACATACCGCGTCGAGTGGACGCCCTTCGTTCTCGGCGGACTCAGCCAGCCGCGCATGCATATTCGCGGCGTTTTCAGTGGGATTCGAATTGTTATTCGGTTGTGTTGCCGCGTTCCGGTTCAGCGAAACAGTCTCTTTAGCCAGCGCTTCCTTGGTGCGCTGTACGGTGTCGGATCCGTGTCCGCCAAGGTTACTTGGATCGGTAACACCCGCCACCTTGAAATCAATCTCGTCGGAAAAGTCTACTGTCGCGCCGTGATCTGTTTCAGTTGAAGCTGCCGGTTCGGCGGGTAGTCGCAAGTTTACGGACTTACTTTCTTCTTTATGAATAACAAACGGTCCATTTTTCCCAATCCCGTAGCCCGACTCTATTGCACGCAATTCATAGCGTCCGACAGGCACCGCCGCGAAACGGTATCGTCCGTGCGAATCGGACTGAAACGTAAATTTATGGGTGTGGTCATCACTCTCGAGAGAAACAGTTGCATTTTCAAGCGGGCGATTATCAGAATCGCAGACCGTGCCTGTAACGTTTGCTGAATCCCCTTTGTTTGTGTTCTGGCTATGAAGGGTGACTCCGCTCGTCGCTGCGATTGCAACGCATATGCCGAACACCCGAACAAGCCTGGCGGCTATGGAAGTCATTAGAAAGTATATTTAACAGCGCCGGCACGGGCTAATCTCCCGGCGCGCACAATTCTTTCGACCGTTATTCTAGCGCCGATTTATTGACCAAGCTGGCTCAATTCAGCTTTCGCTTGAACATGGTCGGGATGCTGCTTCAGCAATGCAAGAAGTACGTCGCGGGCTTTCTCTCGCTCGCCCTGGATGGTGTAAACGCGCGCTAGATTCAGATAGGACTGGTCATACTCAGGCGCAACGCGGATGGATTCTTCAAACCTATGAACGGCTTCATCCGGCCGCTTCGTGCGCAAATAAAGCACGCCAAGATTGTTCAGCCCTTCGGGATAAACGGGGCGTAGCTCGACAGCGCGTTTTAAATATTCCTCGGCGCGATCTGATTCTTCCAGCTGGGCGCACACTATGCCTAGACTGTAGTTGACCTCCGGATCGTCCGGGCCAACGTCGAAAGCCCGCTGAAGCGTCTTTTTTGCTTCAACCCATTCCTTGCGCTGGCGATAGGCGTTGCCCAGGTTCAGCAGCGCAATCAAATGAGCCGGATCGATTTGTAATGCGCGCTGAAAAAACTCAATGGCTGCGGCGGTATTTCCTTCCCTGGCGGAAAGAATGCCAAGATTATTCCAGGCATTGGGAATGGTTCCGGGATAGCTGGATTGAAGTTTCAGGGCACGTTCAAAACTCTCGCGCGCGTCTTTCAGTTTTTGTTGCTGCAGATAAACGCTTCCAAGTCCGTACAGCGCCTCGGCGCTGGCAGGATCGTCTTGCAGGGCGCGTTGGAAAAAAGTTTCCGAAGTCTCTGGGTATCCTCGCTCGAAGAACACCGAGGCAAGAGAAAGATAGTTGTGGCCGAAGGAGTAACCGGTGTCTGCGCCTGGGAAAGGAAGCGCTTTGGCGACGCGCTGCGCGTCTGTGCGAGGGATGTTTTTGAAATCCTCGCCGAACCGTTCATTCTCAAAGCTTCGCTGATAAATCTTGACTATGTCCCCAGCCTCGTCGACCAGGAAGGTGGTAGGCAGAATCAGATCACGATGGCGGTCAAAAATGGAGCGAAAGAGCAGATTGTAGATGGCAACTAAATCGGGAGTAGCTTGCAAAATCGAAAGGGTCTGTGGGGGACTATGTTGAATCGGTTTCCCTTTGGTCAGGTCTTGAACGGCGTCAACATCGATAACGAGAAGTTGTAATCCTGCTCCTTCCCAACGGGCGTTTATCTTCTCAAATTGTTTCAGATAATCTTCGGCGCCGGTTGACGATGAAGAAAAAAAACAAATTAGTACCGGCTTGCCGCGCCGCGCAGAAAGCGATTCTGTTCGGCCATCCGCTCCAACAAGCGAAAAATCCGGAGCCTGGATTGGCGCGAGAAGCCAGGATTCTGTTGCAGTAAGCAGAACCTCGGCTGTTGAAAAGCCTTCGAGCGCTGCGGTAGGCAAACCAGGCGATTTCACAAACAGCTCGATGCGTGATGGCGGAGTTCCTTCCTCAACCCAGATGCGATGATTGAGAGGCAAGGCTGCAAGATTCTGCAGCAATCCACTGGGCCAGCGAATGGTGGCACGAATAGGCCCGTTCGCCGTGCCCAGACCGAAAAACAACTCTTTACTGTGTTGAGCCAGAAATCCAGATCCGGCCTGCAGCCAACGGGTTTGCCGGCCCGCTTCTGTTTCGACTGTGACGCAAGCACCGATGGCGTCACGGTTGCTCTTCTTGCCCGTTAAACGAAAGGCGATAGCTGGAGCGAGATCAGGCATAACATTCTTAAAGAACCGCAACTGCGGGCTATTGCGATTCTTTAAGACCATTTCTTGCCGCCCGTCGTGGTCAAAATCGGAAAGCACAAAAGTTCTGCTGTCTTCCATACAGTCAAGCCCGACGATGCCCGAAACATCGGAAAATGTGCCATCACGGTTGTTGAGGTAGAAAACGTTTCGTTCGAATCCGCTCCAAGTGACATCGGAGCGAATCAGTTCGTTGATAGCATTCCACCCCTGCTCATACTGATGGTTGGGCTTCGGCTCTTGCGGAGAATTGGCGACCACCTGGCGCCAAAAAAAACTGTTCAGATCCTGGCGCGCATCCCCGGAAATCATGCCGTTGGCAATATAGAGGTCCAAGAAACCATCGTGATTGAAATCCCATGCGTCACTGGACCACGCCCAGCGGCCCATCGCTGCTCCCGAACGCGCACTGGCATCCGAAAAACTCCCGGCGCCGGAATTCTGAAACAGAGAGTTTCCCATGGCGTGTTTGCGATAAAGGTCGCGAATCTGTTTACTCGATTCTTTCTGAAAAATTTCCTGCTGGGAAACGCGCATTCCCGCGGCCGTCCACATATCCGCAACATACAGGTCTTGGCGGCCATCATTGTCAAAATCAAGCCAGCAACCGCTCATGCCGGCTCCCACATCCTCGACGCCGGCTTCCCGGGCAACGTCTGTAAATGTGCCGTCGCCATTGGCGCGATATAAGTTTTTACGCCCAAAATCGTTGACCACGTACAAATCGGGCCGCTGGTCGCCGTTGTAGTCGCCCCACGCACAACAAAAACTGAAACGCGAGTTATTCTGATCGAGACCGGATTGCCTGGTTACGTCGGCGAAGGTGCCGTCACGATTATTTCGCATCAGGAAGTTGGGCGGCCCATTCTCGGCCTCGTAGTAGGGCATCGGATAGCGATACTGGTCGGTGCCTTGGTAAAAAGCGTAAAGACAAAAATAAATGTCCAGCCAGCCGTCGCGGTCAAAATCGGCGACCGCTGCTCCCGTGAACGTGCCACGAGGCTGATTTTCAAAGTGAAACGCATTCGGCCTGAGCGAAAATTTTCCTCCGCCAAGATTGCGGAACAGCAGCGGCCCGTTCGCACGCACCACAATCACATCCTGGCGTCCGCTGTTTTCAAAATCCGCGAAGAGCGCGCACGCGGTATTTTCTAGGACTCCAAGCCCCGACACCTCGGTAATGTCTTCGAACGTGCCGTCCCCGCGATTGCGGAAAAGACGATTGGGAAGCCCTGCAGGTTGGCAAATATAAAGATCGTCAAAGCCATCGCCATCAATGTCAGCGACGGAAATTCCGTTGTGTCCATAGATATCGATACCGCTGGCCCCATCAAGTACCGTCCGCCAATAATCCGTGCCGTGAAAAAGCTGCGAAGTGTAGGACTGAATTCCGCGAAATGCATGGTTGGCGACATCGGTAAACACCGGGGCCAAAGATCGGCTGCGCGCCTCGTCGAGAACCGTCCAGCTTCGCAGCTTCAACTCCTCCGAGGCAGCAAGTTCCCACGATATTTGCCAATTGCCCACACGCTGCTCGCGATAGAATTCCTGACCCACACCCACCAATTCAAAACGCACTGCGGTATCCAGCAGTTGAGACTGCCCAGGCGTGGACGCAGCTTGCGGCGTGGAACGGATCGATGTCACTTGAAATTTGGCGGTGATAATTTTCGAGAAAGCGCTTACCGAGGAACGCCATTCCCCAAAAAACCCTTCTCGTCGCAACATTCTCTTGTCCTCGAAGTCCCCCTTCCAAACCTGAAGAGGCGAACTTTGGTACACGGCCTTCCATACGCTGGGTTTTGGCGACTGACCGGAGAAATCGCTGGCGATAACCTTTTCTAATGCCGCCGTATTCTGAGGGGATTGCAGAAGCTGCGCGCTCCACTCGCTCAAAACCGCTGCAACGTGATCCTGATATTTTTCGGTGACAAGTTCGTCGAAGCCCGCGGGAACTTTTCGCAAAACCGCTTCAATTCCTCGCGGCATGCGATACCGAGGATGGACATGAAATTCATCCGCGGAGCTGGATTCTGCAGGAAAATACGACGGCAACAACGGAAATGAAGAAATCGCTGCGGGTAGAAAGGCAAGCGGGGCGGCCTGAAAGTATTGCAGGAATTCGCGGCGGTTGATACCGATGAAATCGCGTTTCTTGGAACGCCGGTTCAGTGAAAGCCCCCGTCTTTATCGCGTAGGAGCGAAATCTAGCATCGAGGTGTGAGCCCGTCAAGTTTGCGGCCGTCGCTAGCAATCAGCCGGCCAAGCCGTCGAATAACTAACCGAAGTGTTAGTTGCAACCGAGCGCCACGTTGCCACAATGCTGGTTACGCACCGTGGGGTCTGATAAACTGATGTAGCTCGACCACACCTGAGAATACGAGGAGAACCGTCCGGGCTGCTGGTTGTTTCAGCAGCTATTTTTGTCTTTAATGACTGGCCGCCGCGCGGCCACTCGACGCTAAAATTTTATGAGTCAAAATATTCGCAACATCGCCATCATCGCGCACGTAGATCACGGGAAGACCACCCTCGTGGATGCCATGCTGCGGCAAAGCGGGATTTTTCGAGCCAATGAAGCGCTGGTAGAACGTGTCATGGATTCCAACGATCTGGAACGCGAACGGGGCATCACCATTCTCGCCAAAAACACCGCGCTATTTTTTCATGACACCAAAATCAACATCGTGGACACGCCGGGGCACAGCGATTTCGGCGGCGAAGTGGAGCGGGCGCTACGCATGGTCGATGGCGTGCTTCTGCTCGTGGATGCGAGCGAAGGTCCGTTGCCGCAAACGCGCTACGTGCTGCAAAAAGCCTTGGCGGCCGAGCTGCCCCCGATTATTGTGCTGAACAAAATCGATCGCGTGGACGCGCGCGCCAAGGAAGTCTTGGACGAAATTTACGATTTGTTTATTGACCTGGACGCGACCGAAGATCAGCTCGATTTTCCTGTTGTCTATACCAACGCACGTGACGGTGTGGCGCACCGCAAAATCGGCGACGACTCCAAAGATTTGCTGCCGCTGTTTGAGACCATCGTTAAATCCATTCCTTCGCCCCCGGGCGATCCTAACGGAATTCTGCAAATTCAGGTCATGAACCTCGATTACAGCGAATTTCTGGGACGCATTGCCATCGGCCGCGTCTTTAATGGCACGTTGAAGCGTGGAGAAGATGTTGGAATTTTCCGGCTCGACGGAAAGCTTACCTCCACGCGCATCACCAAGCTTTACACCTTCCGAGGATTGGAACGCGACGAAGCGGACAGCGTAGCCGCGGGCGATCTGGTGGCCATTGCAGGCGTCGAGGGTATTCAGATTGGTGAGAGCATTACGGATCTACTCGCACCGACGCCGCTCGAGCCATTGCTGATCGACGAGCCCACGCTGGCCATGATCTTTACCGTGAACAGCAGTCCGCTTTCCGGCAAAGATGGCAGCTATTTAACTTCACGCGATCTTCGCGACCGGCTCCAAAAAGAATTGCTTACCAATGTTTCCATCCGTGTGGAAGACACCGAAACTCCCGAATCTTTCCGCGTTCTAGGGCGCGGCGAACTGCAACTTGCCATTTTGATCGAAACGATGCGCCGCGAGGGTTTTGAGTTGATGGTCGGAAAGCCCGAGATCGTAGTGCGCAACGAGAATGGCAAAAAGATGGAGCCCCTGGAGCGCCTGGTCATCGACGTCCCCGAGAATTTCATCGGCATCATCATGGAAACCCTGGGCAGCAGGCGCGGCGAAATGTTGAAGATGAGCAATCATGGTTCCGGGCGCGTGCGCATGGATTTCAAAATTCCATCGCGCGGGTTGATTGGTTTGCGAAGCCAGCTGTTGACGGACACTCGCGGAACCGCGCTGATCCATTCCATTTTTGAAGGCTGGACCGATTATGCCGGTGAAATGGCGCTGCGGCCCACCGGCGCGCTGGTTGCCGATCGCAGCGGCCCTTCCACCGCGTTTGCGCTTTGGAACATTCAGGAACGCGGGGAACTGTTTATCGGCCCTGCGATTGATGTTTATGAAGGCATGATTGTAGGCGAGAATTCTCGCGAACAAGACATGGACGTAAATGTCACCAAGGAAAAGAAGCAGACCAATATGCGTTCCTCCAGCGCGGACGAAGCCATTCGGTTAATCCCTCATCGCGAATTGAGCCTGGAACAGGCCATCGAATTCATCGCCGACGATGAATTCGTGGAAGTCACTCCCAAGTCGATCCGCTTACGCAAAAAAGTTTTACAAGCGAATCGGCGCCCACGACGTTGGCAGGAAATTCGCGCCAGCCAGACAAGCTAGCCGCGCAAATAAAAATACAAGCGCTATGCCCTTAAAATAAATTGTAAGAAGTTTGCATGTGTGTCTCCGTCCAAATCCGAACAACGGTGACCACAGCCCAACATCCAGTTCCGAGTGTTTTGACTACTCATTTTGGCTTGGAATGATGTAAAGTTTACCGCTTGCACCCAACCATGCTGGAACACGTAGCATCCTAGTTTGGCGTCCAAACCGTGGCTCGATTTCGTCAGAATCCGTGCCACAATATGATCTACAGGGGATTCGTTGAACCTTTCTAACGCCGAAGAGCAACGCCCGAGTTCTGAAAACTGCACTATCGCCGCAACTGCGACCGCACTTCCGCCCCACACCATAACTCGCGAAGACGTGAAATATTACATGGGCCGGGTGTTTGATATTCCCGAGCGCAAGCTCGAAGCCATGATGAGTATTGTGGACAACGCGCGTGTTCACAATCGCCACGCCATTTTTCCCATCGAATATACTGTAGAGCCGCGAGCCCTCTCCAAGACAAATGAAGAGTACATGGAGCACGCGATTAAATTGGGTCGCGAGGCAGCCGAGAAATGCCTGGAACGCGCAGGTCTTACGCCTGCGGACATCGATTTGATTATCACCGTGTCCTGTACCGGATTCATGATTCCGTCGCTCGATGCGCATCTGATCCACTTGATGGGTTTTCGTCCTGATGTGCGACGCATGCCGTTTACGGAGTTGGGTTGCGCCGCAGGAGCCATGGCATTGGGACGCGCAGCTGATTATTTAAAAGCCAAGCCGGGCGGTAATGTACTGATCATCGCCGTGGAGCTGCCTTCACTAACATTTCAACGCAAGGATATTTCCCAGGCTAATCTTATTTCGTCCATCTTATTTGGCGACGGTGCGGCGGCCGTAGTGGTGCGGGGCAAGCCCGTGCAAGGGCCGAAGATTTTGGCTTCTGAAACGTATACATTTCCAAACTCGCTCGGCGCGATGGGATTTGACCTGCGCGATTCCGGATTTCATATTTTGTTGGCCAAGGATGTTCCGGAAATGATTGGCGCGAGAATCAACGAGTTGGTCGACGGATTCCTGGGGCGCTGCGGCAAAAAGCGCGAGGATATTAAAGGATGGATTCTGCATCCTGGCGGCGCTCGCTTGTTAGGCAATGTGGAAACGCAGCTGGGTCTGAAACCATGCGATACCCAGCCGTCATGGGACATTCTCGCCAATGTTGGCAATCTCTCGAGCGCGACGATTCTGTTTATTCTTCAGGAGTGGCTTGAAAAGCGTCCGCTGAAATCTGGAGAATACGCGCTTCTGGCGGCGTTTGGCCCGGGGTTCAGCGCTGAATTTTTGTTATTGCAATGGACATAACAGTTATCGCGTTTCTCGCACTGCTGGCCGCGGTGGCGGCTTTGCGAATCGTCGAACTGCAAATCTCGCGACGCCATCAAGCAAGCATGATCCAGCGCGGCGCCAACAAAGTCGCGGAGCCACGCTTTGGATGGATGGTGGCGCTTCACACCGCGGTACTTGTCGGTGCAGGCGTCGAAGTGGTTTTTCTGCATCGGCCTTTTATTCCCTTGCTGGCCGCGGTGATGTTCACGATTTTTCTGGCGGCCAACGCCGTGCGTTGGTGGGTGATTCGCACACTGGGCGAACATTGGAACGTTCAGGTCATGGATTCCACGCGGCTAGGCGTAATTGTCTCTGGACCTTTCCGCTTCGTTCGGCATCCAAACTACGCAGCGGTATTCGCGGAGATGCTCGCGTTGCCTCTGATACACACGGCATGGATTACAGCGTTGGCAGGTTCGCTGGCGCATGTTGTGGTGTTGGCACAAAGACTCTCGACCGAAGAGCGGGTATTGTTTGCCGATCCCGATTACCGGGCAGCCATGGCGGGCAAACCGAGATTTCTGCCGGGCTTGTTCTAAACACATACTAAAGACTGAATGATGAGCAGCGCGAGATATCACCTCCATTCCTATTTTCTAATGCCAGCGATGTTTCTGATGTGTTTAGCCGCGAGCGCAGCGGTCACCAGCCTGACCGAAACCTCCAATCCTGAGGCTGTTTCCGGTACCCCTCGCGATGCTGACAACCACGCTGGCGGTGAGGCGCTTGCGCCGGCGTTCACTCCGATTCCAGAGTTGACTTCCGGATTTCAACTGCTCTACGCTCAACAATTTCCCGAAGCACGCGAAAAATTTACAAACTGGGAAGCGGAAAACCCTCAGGAACCTTTTGGTGAAGTAGCCATTGCCGCCAGCTACCTTTTTGAGGAATTTTACCGGCAAGGCGTCTTGACCAGCGATTTTTTTCTGAATGAAGAGAAATTCCTCAATGGCATAGACGGCAAGCCCGACCCAGATCGCATGGCCCAATTTCAGGATGCGCTGGTAAAAACGCGAGCGCTGGCAAATAAACGCCTCAAACAAAATGCCAAGGACACTGAGGCGCTCTTTGCGCTCACGCTGGCCGCCGGCATGGAGTCCGACGCAGACATGATCCTGCGGAAAGAACGTCTTGAGGCACTCAAGCTGCTTAAACTAGCAAACCAGTACGCCAAGCAATTGTTGGCGGTCAGGGTAGATGCCAACGATGCATACGTCGCGCTGGGCTCCGCCAACTACGTTATTGGAAGCCTTTCCGGCGGTATGCGTTTCTTTCTAGCCTTTGGCGGAGTACACGGGGACAAAAGACTGGGCATGCAGCAGCTGGGGAAATCGGCGGACTCCGGATTGTATCTGCGGCCCTTTGCAAAGATCATGCTGGCACTCGCGGCCCGCCGGGAAAAACAGGATGCGCTGGCACAAAAGCTTTTGCGGGAGTTGAGTGAGGAATTTTCTTCCAGTCCGTTATTTGCCGCGGAATATGCGAAATCCATGGGACGGCCGGTGCCGCCCGTGATGCATCCCTAAGCAGTCAACAGCGGGGCTTGGTGGTTAGAGTTAGAAGTGGAAGACCAGGCTCAGAGTCGCTTCGCCGCTATTCTGCCACTGCCCGAAAAGTCGCGTACCCACATAGTCGATTTCAGCTCTGGCTGAGAGGCGTGGCAGCAGGCGATAGTCGGCCCCTCCCCCCAACTGCACCGCGAATCCATTTTTACTGTTACCGGCGGTTTGCGGAAAGGCGTGAGTACCACCAAATAGGCCGTGAAACCATGGTTCCCAACGAGGCCGCCGCCACTCGATTTTCGGACCCACACCGTAATTAACAAGCTTGATATGCTCGTTCTGCCATATGGTAGGAGCAAAAAAGGTATTTACATTCCCTTCTATTCCCAGAGAATCACTTAGAAAATAGGCGAGGCTGGTGGTCGTCCCGACCGCACTGGCGCTATAAATCGAAGACCTGAAGCGCTCAAAAGAAAGCCCAAGCCCAAGTTGCCAACGAAAATCATCCCGATCGCTGAATATAAACTTCGGGGAGGGCGCAGGCGAAGGGTCGGCCGCCCCGCCATTCGGACCGGCCATAGGAAGAGCCAAAGCGGTCGTGATCGTGGATGGCGTAGCGATGCTTGAGGAGCTTAAGTCCAGCGCATCAGCGGTCAAGAATGCCCCAGTTGGTCCCAAGGGCTGTATGAGCGGCACGCGAGCTGCGCTCGTTGCGCTAAAATTGGCCGCGGCATTCGAACCCGTAGTGTAGGCGGCAGGAATATTTTCCTGCGCCTGAGCACCGCAAACGCCAACGAACCCCAATACCAACGACAGCAATAGCCTATTCATGATGCTCCCCTTGAGGGCTGACCCCACGCCTGGAATCAAACCACACACTACGGTAAACAACACTGAGCCTGTTTGTCTACGGGTTTCACTAACATTTGTGGTGTCCCATCCTCGATGGGCGTTGTCGAGAAGGGACAAAACCCGCGCTTTGGTCACTAACGGCCGTGTCTCAGATAGTCATCGGTCTTGTTCAACCAATCCTCACGCGGCGGATTGAAAACATCCAGATCGACAGTATCTTCCTGGGCCCAGGCTTCGTGAGGCATATTTGGAGGAATGCACAGCACTTCTCCTGCGCGCACTACGATTTCTTTGCCCCCTACGTTAAATTTCAGCGCGCCTTCGAGGATATAGGTAACTTGCTCGTTGTGATGGTGATGTAGCGGAACGTGCGCGCCTTTCTTCATCAGCACCCGCGCCAGCATGATTTTATCGCCGACCACCATTTCGCGGTCTATCAGCGGATTGAGCTGCTCGCGCTCCACATCTTTCCAGGCAAGATATTTCATCTCTGGATTGCTCATTTTTTGTCTCCGTAAATTTTGGCGGCATTGTCGTGCAGATACATATGTGCGAATTCCAGCGCTTTTGATTCGGTGATGGCGTTCTCCGCCACCAATTCGGCGAGAGCTTCCGCCACCGCGGTGCGAGCCGAGCGTACCGCCAGCCAGAACGTTTCTTCCGCGCCGACCGCTTCGTTGAAAGGGAATGCGTCGGAGCCAAACATGATTTTTTCGGGGTAAAGAGAAATCCACTGCTTCAAAATATTTTTCAATTCCGAAGGATACACGTAATAACCCATTAGCGAAGAATCGGTATACACGTTTTTTGCGGCGGTCAGCCAGATCATTTCCAAAGTGTATGGATAGCCGCCGTGGATTAATACGAACGTTACGTTTTTGTAGCGCGGGTCCCGCAGCACGTTTTCGAGATTGAGCGGATTGCCGTTGCGCAGACTGAAATAGTCGCCGATCCCGACCGCGCTATGAAAATGCACCGGCACATGGCTTTTGCCCGCTTGATCGATCAGCACGCGAAAGATGTAATCCTGAAAGGTGCGGTATTCATCTTCAGTAGGAACATCGCCGGAATGATACTTGCTAAAGATAGCCTCGACTTTCTCGCGGGGCGGGTCGGCAAAGTATAACGAGCGGAAATACGCGGCCTCGAACTTCATGGCCACACCGCCCTTCTTTTGATTGTCGATCACCGTCTGGCGAACGAAAGATTCGTAGCCAGCCAGATCGCTCGGAAGAACGCTGAGGTTCTCCTGTTTTTCGTAACGCTGGAGAACTTTTTCCTGAAGTGGAATGTACACACCGAGATCGCCATTTTTTGCCGACTGGTCCCGGTTGTTGAACGGATAGAGAAACGAATCCACGAAGAAAACCCAGTGAAATCGCCCCGGATTCAGATAAGGAGCCAGCGCCACACGATTGGCGAGGCAAGTTTCAATGTTGAGTTTATCGAGGATGCTGTCCCAGTACGCGGTGCTGCCTGAGGCCTCAGCGGCTTTCTTTTTATCGATAAGCCATTTAGCGTGCTCGGCAGAAAAATCGTCGTACGGATAGCCGAAGAGTGATTTGGCGGCGGCCACGAACTCGGGATTATCTTCACGCAAGCGTATGACCGCGCTTTCATCTGGAGGAGTCGCTTGCGCATCCATGTCCGAATCATCGGGAAAAGTCGCGTGTGAATGATTATCGTAAATTGGTATTTTGTCGATTTGCGGCAACAAACGCTCGTAAACTTTCGCGACCTCTGCCGGCGCAGCGACAGGTTTTGCTTGAGCGCTTACGGTGCAAGCTGCTGTAAAAGTCAGGGAAGCTAAAGTTACGACGTGAATCAAATGTTTCATTTGTGGGTGTTCCTTGTGGCGCTTATCCGAGAGAGCAATGGGCAGGCGATGGCTATAAACATGTCGGGATTCTGTTACCGCGCGACAGCTGCGCGCCAACGAACGGATACCCGTGTTATGCGGTCCAGCGCATCTTCGAGCGCATGGCGAGCGCTGACCAGCGAAAAGCGCAGATAGTTTTTTCCCGCGGTGCCGAATGCCGCGCCCGCAATCCCGGCGACGCCGCCTTCTTCAAGCAATAATCTGGCAACTTCCTCCGCAGGCAGCCCGGTATCTTCCACATTGACCCAGGCATAGAAAGATCCGTCAGGAATTTGACATCGGAATCCGGCGATGCCATTGAGCCTGGCTACAAAGAGATCGCGACGCTTGCGGTATTCCGCGACCATGGCGTCCACCGCGTTGGATGAATCACGAAGGGCTTCGATAGCGGCCACTTGAGTAAACTCCGCGACGCACGTGAAGGTATTGAGCACCAGCAAATCCATGGCGTCCACTACGTGCCTCGGCGCCACGGCATACCCCAGACGCCAGCCAGTCATCGCGAAACTCTTTGAAAAGCCATCGATGATGACGGTTCGCTCGGCCATGCCAGGCAGCGAACGGATGGAAAGAAACTCGCCGTTAAATACGATGCGGGCATAGATTTCGTCAGCCAAGACCCACAAATCATGTTTTCGTGCCAGCTCAGCGAGTTGCTCAAGCGTCTCCCGGCTAAATACCGTGCCGGTAGGATTGTTGGGGGAGTTAAAAATCAATACGCTGGTGCGCGGCGTGATCTTCGCGGCGATTTCCTGCAAGTCGGGCTGAAAATTATTTTTTTCTTCCAGGCCAAATGGAATCGCTGTAGCGCCGAGCCCACGTGTAAACGAGGGATAAATGGGAAAGCTGGGGTCGGGATACAGAACTTCGTCGCCAGGCTCCATGAGCGCCATCATGGCCAGTGACAACGCCATTTTGCAACCCGGAGCCACCAAAACTTCTTCACTGCCTACATCCAATCGGCGGGTACGCCTTAAATAGTTGGCAATGGCAGCTCGCAAAGCAGGAATGCCGCGCGTGGAAACATAGCGGTCCCGGCCTGAGGCCACGGCATCTCGCAGGGCGTCAACCACCGGAGCTGCCGGATGAAAATCCGGTTCACCAAGTTCGAGATGAATGATGGAGCGCCCTTCGCGCTCGAGCTCTTTGGCGCGTGAGAAAACGGCCAAGGCGCCTTCACCAGTTAATTGAGAAACACGAGATGCGACAGGACGCATAAGTTAAAAGTTTCCGCGAAGAATATTATCACTTCGCGGCAGGTGGAGTAACGGGAATGCGCAAGCCATCGATAAAGCGAGGAAACATTTCGAAAGCCGCGGCGGTCAAGAATAGTTCGACGAGCGCAGCATAGTCGAAGGCAGCGTGAAGTTCGCCGTAAAAGACATCGTCGACCTGACGGCCGCCGCCATGCAAACGCCCCGCAAGGCGAAAACCCAGCTTTTCCTTTTCGCTGTACGGGCCATTTTCAAAATCAGTAACGGCGGCAATTTGCTCCGGCGACGCACCTTTCTTCTGCGCGGAAATACTGTGAGCGCGGATGGCATACTCGGATTCGCAAAGGATAGACACCCGCACCGCGACAAGTTCCTTGTACCATCCTGGCAATGCGCCATCGCTTAACAAAGGCTTCAAAAAACCGGCCACGCCTTTGGCAATGTCCGGCGAGTAAGCCAGGACTTTGAACATATTGGGGACCACCCCGCGTTGGGCCAGCAGCGCATCGTACAGAGCGGCGGCTTCCGGCGTGACGGCGTCGCGTTCCAACAGTTTGACCCGTGCATTTTCGTTGCTCATCTTGACCTCAATCTATTTGTAAAAAATCACGACAAAATCTGACACGCATGTGTTGTGCGGCAAGCCCGCGGTATTTCTGCCAGCCCGGTACGTCAGCCGGCTTAGAAGACGTTCCGTTGCGGCGTGGTCAAGCTCCATGGGAAGCGCGAATTTTCGCGTAGCGCGGTTTCAGCACCGAGTAAATGAACTGGCACCGCTGGTCATATGGCAAGAAAGCGCTTTTCATTGCGTTGATAGTGATGATTTCAAAATCGTTTAAAGTCAGGCCGAAAGTTGTGGCTGCGGCCTCGAATTCCTTGGTCATCGTGGTGTCGCTCATCAGCCGGTTATCGGTATTCAAGGTAACGCGAAATTTTTCCTGATAGAGAATTTTGAAGGGATGCTCCGCCAAAGTGCGCGCGGCACCAGTGTGTACATTGCTAATCAGGCAGATCTCCAGCGGAATTCGTTTGTCCAAAACGTATTGCGCGAGGTCGCCCAGCTTCACGGCCTTTCCGTCGGCCACGGCGATGTCATCAATAAGCCTCGTTCCGTGTCCGATGCGGTGGGCGCCACAATATTGGATGGCCTGCCAGATGGATTCTTTTCCGAAGCCTTCGCCTGCGTGAATGGTAATGTTGAAATTCTGGCGCTGGATATAGTGAAAAGCATCCACGTGCTTCTTGGGAGGATATCCGCCTTCCTCGCCTGCCAGATCGAATCCGACCACACCGCGCTCGCGAAAGTCGACCGCCAATTCGGCCATCTCGAGCGAGACGTCCATATTGCGCATGGCACAGATGATCAATCCAGATGCGATTCCGAAATCTTTTCTGCCGCGCTCCAGGCCTTTCAAAACTGCGGACACAATTTGCTGGTGACTCAATCCTTTGCGAGTATGAAATACGGGCGCAAAGCGCGTCTCGAAATAAACAATTCCATCCTGGCTTAAATCTTCTGCTTGCTCGTAAGCGGCTCGTTCAAGCGCTTCCTCCGTCTGCATGACCGCAATGGTGTGCGCAAATCCTTCCAGATATTTCGGGAGGCTTCCTTGATTGGCGCCTTGAAAAAACCATTGCGCCAGTTCTTCGGCATTTCCGTTCGGCAGTTCCGAGTAATTCACCTCTTTCGCCAGTTCGATGATGGTTTGTGGGCGCAGCACACCATCGAGATGCTCATGCAGCAAAACTTTTGGGAGGCCTTTCAGGACTTGTTTATCTAACTTCATGCAGATCTCCGATTGACCACTGGACGATAAGGTTTCATCAAAAATAGCACATCCCCGGATGGCAGAGTTCGCGGGCCGGCGCGCAGTGCTCTTGCGTAGAAATCACCGGAGCCGTATCGTAGCCGCCACCATTTCGAATGCAATTCCCGAAACGCGAAACTAGGCTAATGGCTCCAGCGTCGCAGATACCTTCCGAAAGCTCCACGTACGGGTTAAGGCGTGAAGCGCTTTCGCCGATGGAAACGCTCGCGCAATCCATTTCCACCATCGCCCCAACAACTACGCCGGTGGCAACTATCCCGCTGGTGTGTGCGTTGGCTGGAAATGGAACATGGCTGGCGTACGTGCTGGCTAGTCTGGCGATTTTGCTTGTCGCGGCGTGCATTTCAAAGTTTGCCCGCTACTCATCATCGCCAGGTTCGCTTTACACCTACACCGCGAAGATTATGCCACCTGTGGTCAGCGCGTCATCCGCATGGAGTCTGTTGCTCGCCTATATCGCTACCGGAGCAAGCGTGATTGGAGGCTTCTACCACTATGCAAATCTGCTGTTGCGCGATGCCACCGGCCACGCGACGTCGACCGTGTTCCTGGCTTTGTTGGCCACTGGCGTTTCCATCTGGATCGCCTGGCGTGACGTGAAAATTTCTGCGCGCGTGATGTTGTGGATCGAAGCTGTTTCCGTTTCGCTTATCCTCATCGTGGTCATACTGGTGCTCGTGCGCACAGGTTTTCACCTCGACAAAGAACAATTGCACCTTCGCGGAATGACTGGCAGCGGCCTGCGGCTGGGCCTGGTGCTGGCCTTATTCAGTTTTGTGGGATTCGAAAGCGCCACAACGCTCGGCGCCGAAGCACGCAATCCGCTCAAGACTATTCCCCGCGCCGTAATCCAAAGCGCGCTGCTTGCCGGAGCCATTTTTATTTTGTGCGCTTACACCGAAGTGTTCGGGCTGCGCCTCGCCGGCCAGGACCTCGGGACGAATCAGGTGCCGATGCGTGTGTTGGCTGGCGTGGGTGGCGTTCCTGTTCTCGGATTGTTAATCGACATTGGCGCCTTAGTCAGCATGTTTGCCGGCACGCTGGCCTGCATTACTGCTGCCGCGCGGGTGTTGTTGCTCATGTCGCACAACGGGCTCGCACACGACGGGCTACGGGCAACACATCGCCGCAACGAAACTCCAGGTAGAGCGTTACTCGTCACGGGAATTGCCGCGGTGCTTCCCGTGACGGTGTTGGCCGCACGAGGCGCCAGTGGATTGGATGTGTACGGATGGATGGGCTCGCTGGCCACTTACGGTTTCATCGTTGCTTACGCTTTGGTCTGCCTCGCTTTGCCGGGTTACTTGCGGATGCACGGGCAATACAGCTCCGGCGCGCACATTCTTTCCTGGCTCGCGTGTATAGCCATGATCCTGGCACTGATCGGGAATATTTATCCCGTGCCGGAGGGCCCGTATGGCAAACTCCCATACATCTACCTGGGATATCTTCTTGCAGGGATGCTGTGGTTTTTCCTGCGACGAAGAGACAATAAAGTCGTCGTGGTTTAGACGCAAATCTGTTGGCACGTGGGGCGGCCGCAGACGAACTCCGATTAAAAAATACAATCGCGAGCATCGGAAGTTTGCGTTTACCTTTGTACGTCGAAATGAAATAGCTTCCTCGGAACCAGTTGAACAAACACGCGGGGTCCGGCGGGAGCCATTCAAACTCCTTCACAGAATATTGACAGGTTCAGGAACAGGGCCGCTGCGCCGTGTGTATTGGCGTTTTGGGTATGGCTCGGAGGCGTTACGAATGCGTAAGATCGCAACTAAGCTTTCTTTTTCTCATTTTTTACTTTGTGTTGGTGGCTGCATAGTTCTTCTTTTGCCCGTTGCTGCTTTCGCGCAGCAAACTCTCGGCGGAATCACTGGCACGGTGACGGACGCATCGGGAGCCGCCATCGCGGATACGCAGGTCACCCTGGTGGCCGACGCGACGAAGCTTACCCGTTTGCAAACCACGAACAGCAGCGGCAGCTACGATTTCGTCAGTCTGCCCATAGGCGCGTACTCGCTTACTTTCACGCACGACGGATTCGAAACGCTGGTCATTCCTTCCATTGTGGTGCAAGCCGATCGAACAGTGACTCTGAATGCGAGTTTAAAGGTAGGCGCGGTGGGCTCGACGGTGACCGTGGAGGCGACTCCGTTGATGAATTCCGAGGACACCACCAACGGCTACATTCTGGAAAAAGATGAGATTTCTTCCGTTCCCCTTGCCACCGGCAGTTTCACGAGCCTCGCCATTCTTTCACCGGGAGTGAACGCTGAACTTCCCAGCGGCACTGGGGCCAACAGTGGTCTTGGCAATCAGCCCATCTGGGCCAATGGTCAACGTGACACCAGCAACAGTTTTCTGCTGAATGGAGTCGATGCGAGCAATCTCTTCAACGGTAAAAGCACCAGCCAGGTAGCTTCCGCGCGCGTAGTAAATAATACCGGTGTCAGCGGTGCGGCCAGCTCCAGCGCAGCGGTGATACAGAGCACCGCTTCTCCTTATCTAGCGATCGGTCAGGCACTGCCTACACCCGCGCCCGAAAGCATTCAAGAATTGCGCGTCAACACCAGCATGTATGACGCTCAACAAGGTTCCACCAGCGGCGCGCATATCGATATGAGTACGGCGTCCGGCACTAACGCAATACATGGTGGCGCTTACATCCATCGCGGAACAGATTGGATAAACGCTGCGCCGTTCTTTTTCAAGGCCGACCCCAATATTCCGGCTGACCAGAAAAATCCTGAGCTCCATCGCTATACCGCCGGCGGTACGGTGGGCGGGCCAATCATTAAGGACAAACTGTTTTACTTTCTGAGCTACCAACACACTCACGTCTCCGATCAAGAGATCGGGCTGTCCCGCATAACCGTTCCTTATTACCTGACTAACGATAGGAGTCCGGCTGCTTTGGCAAGCGTGGTGAATACCACCACGCCCACGACGGCTTGCCCAACGCCTCCATGCAACAACTTCCCATCCACCGTTAATCCGGTTGTCGGCACTGCACCGGGCGATATCAGCCCAGTAGCCTTCGCTCTTTTGAATTACAAATTACCCAACGGCCAGTACATGATCCCTTCCGCTGATGGAAATACCCCGACGGTGAATTTTCCAGAGAACGCTGTTGTGCCTGGCACTGCGTTTTTTACCAGTGATCAAGCGGTCGCGGATGTCGATTGGAATGCCACCGCAAAGGATACGGTGGCCTTCAAATATTATTATCAGCATGATCCTACCGTCGCGCCTTACGCGTACTCCAGCGTAGCGGGGTTTGCCCAGCATCTCGATGCCGGGAGCCAGGTGCTGTCCATCAGCAATACGCAAACGCTGCGGCCCAACTTCAGCGTTACCGAAACTGTGGGCTTTGCTCGCGAAAAAGTGTACAGCACCGTTTCGCAGCCATTTACTCCGTCGCAATTGGGCATCAATACCTTAGGCTCGAATTTTTTTCCGGGCATTACCATCGTGGACGATTTTGGGAACGCAGCAACCTATAACACAGGTTGCCCCAACATCAATCCTTCGTGTTCCTCTCCTACGCCGATCGCCAATGCCGCACTCAACATCGGCGAAGGCGCTGCTTCGCAAGGAGCGTACACGGGCGTATTTCAGAATCGCTTGATGCCCTCGGCCAATGCAATTTGGAGTCACGGAAAGCATACGATTACCTTCGGCGGAAGCTATGCATATACACAACTGAACACTCGTGACCAGCGCACCAACCAGGGAATCATCGGCAGCGCCGATTTCTCGCAATTTCTCCAGGGCCTCGTCACGCCTTACACTTCCGACGGCTTCGTGACTACCTCATATCTGCAGGGCGATGCGAATCGTTATCTTCGCGCTGGCCAAACTGGGCTCTACGTGCAGGACCGCTATCAGATTCGCCCCAATCTGAGCGTGACTCTCGGCGTGCGTTACGACTGGAACGGCGGCTTCACTGAGAAATACGGGCGCATTTATAATTTCGACCCTTCGCTGTATTCCTACGACGAGGCGTCCGGCACGGTTACCTCCACGGGATTCGTAGTAGCGGGCAACAATCCCAAATTTCCTACCAAAGGTGTAAGCAACAGCACGCTGACCGGACGCCAGTGGGGAATCGCTCCGCGACTTGGCATCGCGTGGAGTCCGGAGCTGTTTCATAGCAAGATTGTGGTTCGCGCGGGCACCGGCCTCTATTACGACCGCGGAGAGCTGTTCACCTATCTGTCGCCGGGGTTTGCCGCCGGTGTGATTACTGGAGGACCTTTCGGCGTCAACCAGGCTCCGCCCTTTGTGAATTCACAGGTGTGCGCTTCCACGATCAGTCCGTACCAGGGGTTTATTCCCACCTGTGATCCCACCTCGCCCACTGGTGGTTCTCTATCCGCGCCGTGGGGCAGCGCCCCGCAGGCGCCTCCAACGGGAAATCCCGCGGACATCATTAATTATCTTCCATCCGCAGCCGCCATCGAACAGGGCGCGCAGCTCTTCGCTTTTGCAGTTTACGATCGCAAAAATAAATTGCCTTACAGCATCAACAACACGCTCGACATACAGTGGCAACCTCGCAACGATCTGCTCGTGCAGGTTGGCTACGTCGGGAATCTCGGCCGCCACCTGATTATCCCCGTCCCTTTCAACCAGGCGCAAATTGCATCCCCCACGCATCCGATTAACGGGCAGATTTACAGTTATGGTTACACCGTCGTCGATTCCAATTTCAACCCTATCGCGCTCCCCAACAATCCTGTTACCGGCGCGCCTGCGGGAAATTATCAGACCAACTACGAAGGTGGCAATATCGACCTGCGCGTTCCTTATGTCGGCTATTCTTCAGAATCGGAAAGCTACAAGGCTGCTGGCATTTCCGCGTATAACGCTCTGCAAACACATATCGAAAAACGCATGAGCCACGGCGTCCGCCTGGGCTTTTCATACACCTATTCGCACGCCACTGATGAACAGAGCGCTCTGGGTCTGTTCTACAACGGCAATAACCCGCTAAATTTGCGCGAGGCTTACGGTTCTTCTGATTTTGACCGCACGCATGTGTTCAATTTCAGTTTTGTGTTTGAAATTCCCAAGGTTGCAAAGGATTCTTCTGTGGCGGGCAAATTCACGAACGGCTGGGCTCTTGAAGGCATCGGCGTGTACCAGAGCGGCCAGCCCTTCAGCGTTATCGATTACAGCGGCGCCGTCGGCAGTCTGTACTATGGCGTTTCCGACGGAATCACAAATCCCATCGTGCCGCTTGCACCTGGCTGTACTCCACAGTCGGCGCTTACCGGAGCAGTAGGCGTAAACGGCCCGGCGCTCAAGGCTTCTTGCTTTACAATTCCGATTCTTCAACCGGGCGCGCTGAATGGCGCGATTCCCACCAATGATCCTTACGAGACCACTTTCACAACCGGGCAGCGCAATATTTTCCGGCAATCCTGGCAAAAGCGTCTCGACATCTCGTTAGTTAAGATGACCAAACTAACCGAGCGCACCTCGCTGCAATTTAGTTTTGACGTTTTTAACGTTACCAATACTCCGAGCTTTGATATCCCCATCGACGACGTCAACCAGAATCAGTACTACAACGGATTCCCGACGCAAGGCACCACGCCGTTGCCATCCGCGTGCGGGACCCCAAACGAGACCAGCGGCTTTTACAATTGCCCATTTGGACTGGGCAGCGTCAACAAGACCATTGGCAGCGCGCGTCAAATTCAGATGTCGCTTAGCGTGAAGTTTTAACCTACTGTAGATGTCTCGAATACAAGACGAAGCGGCGGCTTCTGTGATTCGTATTTAAGGCGTTGGCGTTGCTTTTAGGTTTGTCTCATCTAAGATTTGGCCCGCGATTTTTATTCCTGGCCGATGTCCTCGTTCCAAACCGCGGGATGCTCTGAAATGTATTTCTGCAGCATGGAAAAACACTCCTCCGATTCCAGATCAATTATCTGCACACCGAGCGACCGTAACCAATCCATTCCGCCCTGAAAAGTTTTACTCTCGCCCACCACCACTGTTCCAAACCCAAATTGTCGAACCAGCCCGCTGCAATACCAGCAGGGAGCCAGCGTGGTCACCATGATCAGCTTGCGATAACTGGTTTGCCGGCCGGCATTTCGAAACGCGTCCGTTTCGCCGTGTATGGAAGGATCATTCTGTTGCACGCGCCGGTTATGCCCCTTGCCAATGACCCGGCCGTTTGCATCAAAAATCGCCGCGCCGATCGGTATTCCGCCTTCCTGCAGCCCTTGCCGCGCTTCCCCTAGCGCGACCTCGAGCATCGCCGCATAGTCGAGCTGTGCGCTCACACCGATTCCGCGAATTGCGTAAATCCAATTTCACAGAGTTCAGCCATAACGACACTCCCGATGCCTGGAACGCTTATTTCGTTTTAATTGGCGCTAGCTAGCTTCGCAAAATCCAGTCGACTGTTTTGGACGCCAGCCGGTCGAGCGCCACGACTGACATCTCAAGGTGTTCTTCGCGTGTGTCCTCAATTTTATTGTGGCTGATCCCGCCCAGCGATTGCACAAACATCATCACCGCCGGGATGCCCGCGCGGGAAACCTCGGCGGCGTCATGCAGCGGGCCGGACGGCATACGTCGGGATTTGCCGGAGACTTCGCGAACGGCTTGCTCGCAAAGATCAAGAAGCGCGGGATGGAACGGCACCGGCTCGATGTTCCAGATGCGCGACCACTCCACCGTGCATTTTTCCTCTTCGGCGAAACACCGGCTGGCATCCTGGGCCTCTTGATACATCTGAGCCAGGATACCCGCATCGAGATCGCGCTGATCCAGCGTCGCTTCACAGCGCCCCACCACAGCGGTCACGATACCTGGAAATGTTTTGAGGCTCCCCATGGTGCAGACCGCGTCCGGATGCTTGCGCGCGATATTACGAATCTCGAGCGCGAGTTTAGCGGCGGCGGCAAGCGCGTCGTGGCGCGCGTTCATCGGTGTCGAGCCAGAGTGAGCTTCTTGTCCGTGAAAAGTTATGCTGTGGCGTTCCACTCCCTTGGTGCCCAGAACCACGCCCAGTGGAAGGCCGAGTTTTTCAAGGACAGGCCCTTGTTCTATATGCAGTTCGAGATATGCGGCGGCGTTGTGCCGTTCTTTTTCCGCTTCGGCGAAGCGATTTATTTCCACCCCGCATCGGCGCAGCGCATCTTCCATTTTTATTCCGTCGCGGTCGGTACGAACGCGATCCGCCAGAATGGAATGCGTGCCCGCGAACGCTGAAGAGCCCAGCAGGCTGCGCCCGAAGCGCGCGCCTTCTTCGTCGGCCCAGTCCACGAGGCGCAGGGTCACTGGCGGCCGCCCATTGAATTCTGAGGCAAAACGCCGAAGCACTTCGAGCGCGGCAAGAACGTTAAGAGCGCCATCGAGCCACCCGCCGTTGGGCACGGAATCGAGGTGCCCCCCCAGGATCAGGGATTTTTTCGACTCGCCCGCTAGTGTCGCCCAATTATTTCCGGCTGCATCGTAATGATGTTCGACTGGAAGCTCAGCTAATTTTTTTGCAAACCACTCGCGGGCGCGCAACCACGTATCGGTCCAGGCTACCCGTTGCTCGCCGTTTTCATCGCCCGTCAGCGAACGAAGCTCTTTTAGTTCGGCGACGGTGCGCTTGGGATCAAGAGGCATGGTGTGTTCGCTCAGAAATATGTGGGCTCGCGCTTGAGCAAACGGCCGCGGCCGCGTTGGCCCACAAATTCTCCATCTCGCACTTGCACCTTGCCGCGCACGGTGACCACCGCAGGCCGTCCTTCGATAGCCATTCCCTCGAACCCGTTGTAGTCGTTATTGACGTGTTGCGTCTTGGCGCTGACGATTCCGCGATAGTTGGTGTCGAAGATCACTAGATCGGCGTCACTTCCAACTGCAATCGTGCCTTTGCGAGGAAACAGCCCGAAAAGTTTTGCCGCACGAGTGCTAGCAATATTTACGAAACGATCCAAATCGATGCGGCCTTTCTTGACCCCATAGGAATACAGCAGATTCACACGGTCTTCGATGCCCGGAATGCCGTTGGGAATGTTCGTGAAAGCGTCCGTGCCGAGGAGTTTCTGTTCCACGTCAAACGGGCAATGATCTGTACCAACAGTATCCACGAGGCCACGCGAGAGAGCATTCCAAAGAACTTCCTGATTCTGTTTGGCGCGCAGCGGCGGGGACATCACATGCTTCATACCTTCCACGCCGGGCCGTTCGGCGAATGTTTTGTCGAGCAGCAAATGCGGAAGAACGGCCTCGACGCTAAGGAGTACGCCGCGTTCCTTGGCAGCCAGAGCCGCATTGAGAGCTCTTTCACAAGAAAGGTGAACCACGTAACCGGTGGCACCAGTATTTTCAAGAAATGTCGCAAACCGGCCGGTGCCTTCGGCTTCCACAGACTCTGGACGGCTGGGCTCATGCCACTCCGGGCCGGTCTTACCTTCAGCAATGAGTTGCGTCTGAAGCCGCGCCACAAGCTCCGCGTTTTCGCAGTGCGCAGTGACCATCACGCCGAGTTTCTTCGCTAGCGTCAGCGTCTGATACATTTCGCCGTCATCAACGCCAAAGAAGTTTTTATAGGCGAGAAAAATTTTAAAAGAAGAAGTTCCATCCGCAACGACTTCCCGAAGTTGCGATTCCGTTTCTTCGGCGAATTTCGTGACCGACATATGAAACGCGTAATCGCAAGCACTTTTTGCGTTGGCCTTGGATTTCCAAAGCTCATAGCCGGCTAGCGCGTCGTCGGTGCGGTTCGGACAACACATTTCGATATAGGTTGTGGTTCCGCCGATCAGTGCCGCGATGCTGGCCGTTTCATGCGTGTCTTTCGCGAAAGTAGCCATGAAGGGAAGATAGATATGCACGTGCGGATCGATGAAGCCGGGGAACACAAGTTTGCCGGTGGCGTCGATGATTTCAGTGCCGGGCGGCACTTCCAGATTTTTGCCGATACGCGTGACCGTTTCGTTTTCCGCGTAGATATCGGCTTTCGTCCGGGAGCCGACAGTCACGATCTCCCCATTTCGGACCACCAGGCCCATCGCTCACTCCTTCAGCAATTTTAGTGGATGCGGATACCCATTTTTTGGCGGTAGCGCTCCATCTGATCCCAATCTTCGGCCACTTCAGGTTGTTTCGCGGTGAGTTCATCCCAAGTGACGGAGGGACGATCGGGCGGCACTTCCACCATCTGAATGCAATTTTCCACCGGACAAATATTGAAACAGAGCCGGCAGCCCACGCAATCATCTTCGCGGACAACTACGCTAGGCCGCGTCGAAACAGCATCAACTCTGCCGTTAGACGATGGGTCATAAGCGGCCGGAGCAGTTACGTGTCCCTGTTTATCAATCAAGTCGATGCACTGGTGAGCCGCGTCATTGCAGGCCACGTAGCACAAATCACAGCGAATGCACTTCTGCTGATCGATGCGCGCCACAACCTTGAAAGAAAGATCGAAATTCTTAAAGTCAGAGACCTGCCGGAGGCTATGACCCACCACATCAGGAATGGAGGCAAACTTTTTCGCGTTCATCCAGTTGGACAATCCGTCGCATAGGTCTTCGATGATGCGAAAGCCGTAGTGCATCACAGCAGTACATACCTGCAGGCTGCTCGCGCCGAGCAGCAGGAACTCCGCAGCATCCCTCCACGTAGAAATACCGCCCATGCCAGAAATGGGCAGTCCGGAGTTGTGGACGACGGAATCGCGCCCGAGCGCGGCAAGCATATTCAGCGCGATCGGCTTAACTGCGGGGCCGGCGTAACCGCCGTGCCCTCCTCTTCCGCCGACACTCGGCGTGATGTCCAACGTGTCCAAGTCGACGCCCATGATCGAATTGATAGTATTGATCAGAGAAATCGCATTGGCCCCGGCGGCAACCGCGGCCCGTGCGGGCATGACGATATCAGAAATGTTCGGGGTCAATTTTACGATCACCGGAATTTTCGCGACGTCCATCACCCAGCCAGTGATCTCCTGGCAGTATTCCGGAACTTGCCCGACCGCGCTGCCCATGCCGCGCTCGCTCATTCCGTGCGGGCAGCCGTAGTTCAGCTCAATCCCGTCAGCGCCGGTATCCTGAATACGCCGGATAACGTCACGCCAGGCTCCCGGCTTCGATTCCACCATCGCGGAAACAATCACGGCGCGATCGGGCCAGGCCCGTTTTACCTCTGCAATTTCCCGAAGATTCACTTCCATGGGCCGATCGGAAATAAGTTCAACGTTGTTTATGGCCAACATTTTTTCGTTGCCGTAGCGCCAAGACCCATAGCGATTGGACACGTTCAGCACAGGTGCGCCGATGGTTTTCCAGACCACGCCACCCCAGCCCGCTTCGAACGCGCGGTGAACTTGAGCGCCAGAATTTGTCGGAGGCGCGGACGCCAGCCAGAAAGGATTAGGTGAGCGAATCCCCGCAAAGTCGATTCTTAGATCAGCCATGATTTTTGAGCCTTTGGTAGATCGCCCGAGCGGCGAGTTTACCATCCTGCACCGCCATCACTGTAGAAGCCGAACCGCGGGCTCGAACGCAATCGCCCCCAGCAAAAATCCCCGGAGAACTCGTTTCAAAATTATCATCAACGCGGATAAAGCCTCTGTCAGTTTTGAGATCGAGGCGCGCCGCCAGCGACAACTTATTCTGGCCGATCGCTTTAACAATCTGGTCGGCAGGCAAAAGCATATTCGAACCAGAAATCTCTTTGGGAGAAGCGCGACCGGATGCATCCGGCTCGCCTAATGCGATGCGAACGCACTCGAGGGCTTTCACCCGGCCACTTTCGTGATGAACTTTGACGGGTTTAGATAGAAATGAAACCGTGACTCCTTCTAGCTTCACGAAAGCATATTCATGCGGGTAGGCGGTCATCTCTTTTTCGGTGCGGCGATAAAGCATGGTGACACGTTCGGCGCCAAGCCGGCGCGCGACTGTGGCACAGTCAATGGCGGTGTTGCCTGCGCCGATCACAATGACATCGCGGCCCACGTGGAGCTGCGCGGGCTGAAGTTTGCTGTCTTCTATGTATTGGAGGCCGTCGAGTATGTACTCTTCGCCAGGAATTCCCAGCTCTGGGGAGTTGCCCAGGCCAATGCTGATGAACACGGCGTCAAAATTCTTCCGCAAAACCTCGACAGCGGGAACTACGCCGACTTCCTTGCCAACTTCAAACTTGGCGCCAAGACGTTGGATCATGGCCACTTCGGCCAGCGCAACTTCCACCGGTTCGCGCAGCACGATGATCCCGTAAGTCGAGAGGCCACCGGGCAATTCACGCTTTTCGTAAAGCGTCACGGAAACGCCGAGCTTAGCGAGTTCACCGGCGCACGATAAGCCGGCGGGGCCAGCGCCAATAACTGCTACTTTTTTGCCAACAGGTTTTACAGCGTGGAAAACATCAATCCCTCGTCCATACACGTAATCCATCGCATGCCGCTGCAGCCGTCCGATGGCGATGGGTTTGTGCTCCGATCCGAGCACGCAAGCGCCTTCGCACAATTCCTGAACCGGGCACACCCGCGCGCACGTAGCTCCAAGCAAATTCGACTCTAGAATGGTGCGGGCCGACCCCAGCAGATTCCCCGTGGAAATTTTCTTAATGAACTTGGGGATGTCGATGTGTGTGGGACATGCGTGAGTACACGGCGCATCGAAGCACATCAAGCAACGCGCCGATTCCGTGACCGCTTCTTGCTCGGTGAGGGGATGAAGTAGTTCCTGAAGTGCCGATCCGGCTACAGTTACTGAGGGAATTTCGCTCAACAAGCCTCCAGAGGAACATTCATACCATAGGTGCAGCAGGCCAATGGAGAGAACTATTTACACGAAGAACAGCTCAAGCAACGTTGAAATTTAACGCGATTGGCTCGGTCATTGCGCGTCACGGTCATTGAGCGTCGTGTCGCGTTGCTCCAGACCTCTGCATCTGCAGCCCAGCCTTGGCAAGCATCGGCGCAATCTCTGGATTAGACATGAACAGCTTCCAAATCAGGCCAGTCCGGTAATTCTCAACCATTACCGTAATGGGAGCCTGGTTCAATCCCATGTAAATCGGAGAAACCCAGTTTTCCTGTGCGTCAAACGCATCGCGAGGCCCATAAATGCCCCAGAGCCAACTGCCCTCATCGCGATAAAAATGTTTCAACGCCGCCATGGATGCCTCGGGAGTATACGGAAACGAGGACAAGGCTCCGGTCGGCGCAGTAAGCCCGCGATCATCGTGCTCATTCGGAGCGCTGGGACTGTAGCCTTCCGGCCCATCGCTGGCAGTCAGTCCCCAGGAATCCGCCGAGTAGCCCTTAAAATGTTTGGGATTGGCGATGCAGTACGCCCGATTAATCCGCGCGATATTGCGGTTATTCTCAAAATAATTCGTGAAGCGGTCGGTAGCCGCGTGCGGATCAAATCCCATGTACGAATAATGAGTAAAAAACAGCGGGCCGCCGGTTCCCCAGCCGACGTCCAGCTTAATTCCGAAATAAGTTTCGCCATTGGTGTAGCGGTCGCCCGGCCGCGGATCATCCGCCTTTGAGCCGATAGCCGCATGCTTTTGATTCGCCCAACCGGTGTAATACAAGTCCGGAGAAATGGCATGCGTGGGCGAAGCCATCGCCAACAAATACACAATCATCGCTTCGTTAAAGCCCGTCAGCCGGTTGCTGATGTGCCAGGCAAAATCCGGCGACCAATGCCAATAAAGCGCGGTCTTGTCAGGACTATTTGCATACCAATCCCACTCAACTCCCTCCCACAACTGGGTGATGCGCGAATAAAGCTCGGCTCCCTTGGAGTCACTGGAGCTAGGTTGCGCTTGCGTGTCGTGAATACCGCGATTCGCGCAATATTGGCGGGCAGCCAATAACCCTTCCATCAGAAAGCCAGTCTCGACCAAGTCTCCAGCATCATCGACCATGTCAAAAACCGGCAGCGTCTGGCCCGTATCACCGTCCATGAAGTGCGACCAAACGCCGTGGTAGCGCGGCGCCTTCTCCAGGAACGTCACAATTTTCAGCAATCGCTCCAGGCCCTGCTCGCGCGATATAAATCCACGCTCCATGCCGACGATCAACGCCATAATCCCAAATCCGCTAGCGCCCGTGGCCACGATGCGATCATCACCCGGAATATTTTCAAGCGAAGTGCCGGAATCCGGGTGGGCGCTTTCCCAATAATAGAGGAATGCCTCTTCCTGCAGCATGGTCAACAACTCATCGTCCGTAAACGGCCTATCAGCCGTGCGCGTTGACGCAGTGACTACCTCGGACGGCCGTGATTCGCGGTAATGGACGTTCGAAGCCGTCACACGGTAGTAAAACTTCTTTCCTCCTAGGCCAACAAAATCCGTGTAACGCGTAATTCCACGTACTTGCATACCAATCGGCTGAAAAGTACGGTCATCTTCCGAACGATAGATAATGTAGCGTTCGAAGGGGTCCTCAGACCCCCAACCCACAGCAGCAGAAGAGCTGGTTGCCGTTGCATTGGCCGCGCCTCCAGAAGTCGCATCAGGCAGTCGCCAATGCAAAGCGATGTGTCGCTCGTAACCCTTTGCTGAAAGATTGCTCGGCGCAGGAAGGACCGAACTAGCTTTCAATTGTTCGGTGTCATTATCAGGAGCCGCGGCAGACGGCAAAGATTTAGTAGCTGCGTCCGCGGAATCAATGCGGATTTCGTCGATGATCAGCGAGTGTTTTGCGCCATCGGCCGCATTTTGCGAAAAAACTATAATTCTCAAGTTTTTTGCGGAAAAATCGTGGATCGAAGCGGTCACAAATCGCGACAGCGGGATCTTTACTTGCACCCAGCGGCCCGCAGCCAAGTCTCCCGCGAACTCTCCTAGGGGCAACGGCCCCGAAAAGTTTCGGCCTACATCTTCCAGTCGCACCAGGGGTAGATCGGCTGCGGCAATCCCTTGCTGCGAATAACACCAGAAATAAAGTGTGTCGCCCTGGAACTCAATCCGGCGGTTGCGAAAATTGACCACTCGAATTTCCGCGTCCCATCCGCCGTTGATGGCCGACTGCCAGGTCATTTGGAGCGCGTTTGGAGGAGTGATGAAGATTTTCGTGTTGACCGGTAGATGGCCGTGAATTAATTCCAGCGTGCTAGGCGCGGAAGGCTTACCCGAACTATAAAAATAAGCGTCCGGCATTGCGCTGTTGTCGAAGAAGGAGTGCTCGTAGTACTGCGTGTCGCCACGCATTACTGGCGCCGCAGCGCAAATCAAGACGGCGAACCAGCCTGCCGAGATTAGGCGCCATACTTTCAAATGTCCTTGCTTGGCCACCGCATCTCCGATTTCATAAAACTATATTGCCCCTGAACGAATGGCTTAACCGAGGGTATGTCAGCGACATGAAACCTGCGCCCTCCCAGAGTGTTCCAAATTGAACACGGGGTCCCTAACATCAGTAATATCATTTATTGACGCCAAAAAAATCGATGACTATACTGCTAAATAATAGAAGTTAGGCAGTTTACTTGTCGAGGGCGTAGTAAATTCTGAATAGGAGTACCACATGCCCTTTGGCAAGTCCGTTTTTCGCCTCGCGTTTTCTCTCATCTGCTTAGCCGTAATAACTTCAGGGGCTCACGCTCAATATCGCGCTTCCCTTCGGGGAACGGTGGTTGACCCGCAGAGCAACGCAGTTTCCGGCACGACGGTGACTCTGACCAATAAGGACACGGGCGCTACCTTAGTTTCGACCAGCGACGACAACGGCATCTACCAATTCAACGCGCTGCCACCAGCGTCCTATAGCCTCACCGCGGAGCATCCTGGATTCAAGAAGAAAGTGCTGGAGCAGGTGCAGATCATCCCGGAGCAGGCCAATTCACTGGACCTGCCACTCGAGGTCGGTGAAGTTCAAGAGACCGTAACTGTGTCGGGAACCACCCAGGCGTTGGATACCGAAACAGCCGACATCAGCGGCACGGTCACCAGCAACCAGATCGAACACCTGCCGGCCTTTGGGCGCGACGTTCTGAAACTCGCACAACTGGCTCCCGGTTCCTTCGCGGATGGTTCGCAGGCCAGCGGCAATGACAACTACAACCTGCCCGGAACCCAGACCGGTGGAGGCCAGTCTGGGGGCGCCGACGGCATATTCAAGACCGAAAACGGCGCGCAGATTATTGCCAACGGACAGCAAAGCGAGAGCAACGGGATTTCGATTGACGGAATCAGCACCACCAGCGCCGTCTGGGGCGGTGCAACGGTGGTCACTCCCTCTGAAGATTCCGTGGAAAGCGTAAAAATTCTTACCAATAGTTATGACGCCGAGAATGGCCGGTACAGCGGCGCCCAGATCCAAATTACTTCCAAGAGCGGCACCAACGACATTCACGGCAGTCTCTTTCTTACCACCCATCAACCAAACCTGAATGCATATCAGCGGTTTAACGGTGAAGGACTGGCGGTGACCCGAGACGACAATAAGTTCGAACAGTTCGGTGGCAGCGTCGGCGGCCCGATCTGGAAGAACAAGATCTTCGCCTTCTTCAACTATGAAACGGTTCGTGAACCCAGCACCAATATCACCGGTAACGGTTGGTACGAAACTCCGGCTTTTGCGGCTTTGGCCCCTGCGGGGAGCATCGCCGCGCAATATCTTTCCTTCCCGGGTAACGGCGTAGTTGGCACCCTAAATACCGGCGCCACCTGCGCCACTGCAGGCCTTCAAGAAGGGGTAAATTGCCGTACGATTCCCGGCCAGGGCCTGAACATTGGCTCGCCGCTAACCACCCCCCTCGGGTCCCAGGACCTTACCTGGCAGAATTCGGGCAATCCTGGCGTTGGCGGCGGCCTATCCAATGTAGCCGACATTGCTAACTACAATACCATTAACCCCACGACGTTCACCGCCGCACAATACAATGGCCGTCTGGATGCCAACGTGACCGGCAAGGACCGCATCTCTTTTGCCATCTATTATGTTCCGCTGTCGAAGGAGAACTACAACGGCAACCGCGGTTATGACATCTTTCACCACGACCAAATCAACGAAGCCATTTCCGGAATCTGGGATCGTACCTTCTCATCGACTTTCCTCAACGAAGCTCGTGTCAATGCTGCCAGTTGGCGCTGGAATGAGCTCAATTCCAATCCCCAGTCTCCGATCGGATTCCCTTCAGACACTATCGGTCAGACTGGCAGTATTACCCTCAATTCTTTTGGGCCAAACGTCGGCAGCGTTCTGGACCAGTGGACTTACGGTCTCAAGGATGTGGCCACCTGGATTCATGGTCGCCACACCGTCAAGTTTGGAGGGGATATTACCCGCCTTCAATACCTGCAAGCCTGCCCAGGTTGCGGCGTGCCCCATTATAGTTTCTTCAATATTTGGGATTTTCTCAACGATGCTCCGCAGGAAGAAAACGGTAACTTCAATCCTAATACGGGTCTGCCAACCACCATTCGCCAGGATGATCGCGAAATGATCTATGGCGTATTCGTGCAGGACGATTTCAAACTACGCCAAAACCTGACTATCAATATCGGTTTGCGCTGGTCGCTTTTTGGCCCCCTGTACGACAAAAATAACAACATGTTCCAAGCCATTCCCGGCACCGGCGCGGACTACCTGACTGGCTTGGTCGTCCGAAGAGGCAATTCATGGGATGCCCAGAAGGACAACTTCGGTCCCCAGATCGGCTTTTCCTGGAGTCCCGGCCGCTTCAATAGCAAGCTCGTGGTGCGCGGCGGCTACGGGCTGAACTATGACGGTAACCAAATCGCTATTTCGTCCAACATCGTCAACAATCCTGGGTTAGCGGTGTCCCCGACTTTCATCATTCCCACGCCGACTTCGCCGAATCCCGGCATTGTTTATGCTCTGTCTTCGGGCGTGAACAACCTCAATGGCTTTCCCGCTAACCCCAACGCGATCTCAACTTTCGGGCCGAATGGACTGCCCACCACCGGCCAAGTTAACGTTCAAATTTTCCCCACTACCTTGCCCACCATGCGCGTCCATCACTACTCTACGGACGTCGAATACGATTTGGGTCACCAGATCATAGTCTCCTTGGGATATCAGGGTAGCTTGGCGCGAGACAACTACTTCCATGAGAATCCGCTGGCCGTCCCTGCTACCTTGGGCTATGCCCTCAACCCCCAGATCGGGGGAGGGGACTACTGGAGTCAGAGCGGCCGCGCTAATTACAACGCCATGCTCGCCGAAGTAAAACATCAGTTCTCGCAACATTTCCAGGCCGATGCTCAATTCGCTTGGTCCAAGTGCATGGATATCGACTCCGCTCCTTATTCCGAACAACCCTATCCGTTCGACCCCTCCTTGAACTACGGACGCTGTGACTACAACGTTGGCAAAGCCTTTAAGGTCTTCGGAGTGTGGCAGCCGGTCTTCTTTCACGGCAGCAACGCTTGGGTCGAAAAGGTCGCCGGTGGTTGGACTCTCAGCGGCATCTTCAATATCCACTCTGGATTCCCCTGGAGTCCTATGGTCAACATCACCGGCGGAAACACCTACTGCACGCAATGCGGCTACGGCTCGCTGTTCCCTACCACCTACTTGGGCGGCGCGGGTCAGAGCACCAGCAACAGTGCCTTCGAGACGGTCGCCAACTCGAATTTCCCTAACGGTGGCACCGCCTATTTTGCTCCGACAATCTACCCTGCCTACCTCGGCACCAACTTGCCTCCGGGCCCGGGTGTCCATCGCAATTCGTTCACCCTTCCCGGATATAAGAGCCTGGACATGAGCCTGTCCAAGGGCTTTGGCCTGCCGAGCGCGAAGGTAATCGGCGAAAACGCTAGGATTGAATTGCGAGTGGATACCTATAACTTGCTGAACAATCTGAATCTTAACCCCAACCAAATCTCCAATAACATCAGCAGCTCCAACTTCGGCACAATTACCGGAGCTCTTGGCGGCCGCGTCATCACTCTGGGAGCGCGCTTCAGCTTCTAACCGACCTGAATAGGTCTTTCAACGCCTCGATTTTCGTTGAGGAACTAGAGAGCGGTTGGATCTAAAATCCAGCCGCTCTTTTTTTATGCGCGCAGTAGGGCAGTTGCACTGGCGCCAAATAAAACGAAGTCTTAGGGCTTGCTTTTTTTATGTGGCGAGTTCAAATCGCGTGACAAAATCAACTTTAAAGTCACTTTGTCTGTAGCGCTGGTCAATCCAAAACCTATCCCGGCTTCAACGTTCAGACTTTTGGCGGTGTGGTCCACCACTGCGTATATCTGCTGGGATTGTTGGCTTGGCGAATAGAAATGGCGTAACAAACCGAAGTCAGCGTATTCCTCAGCTGCCACCGCCCACTTCGAAGAAACGTTATACGCTACCCGTGTAGCCGGAGCGAAGTCCAGTCCCATAAATCCGCCGGTGTAGGAATTGTCGAGAATGGGATTCACAATGATGTCGACCGGGTGTAAATGGAAACCGATGATCGGCCGGATCTCGGACGTGTACTGGCGGGCATCCCAATGTTTCGCGTTGTAACTGAATTCAAAATTTATCCCGTAAAAAAACGTGTGTTCTGCCGCGTGAGGCCGGACAAACAGCATGCGTAATTTACCGCCGTTTATGCTTGCTCCCCGGCCTTTGGAGATGCTGTACAAAGGAAGATAAAGACCCGCCTCGAACCAATCAGTCACGCCGTACGCCCATTCCGGCACGCCATTGAGCGATTTGTCGGGTATCAATCCGCCGGGGAATGCAGGGTACTTCAAGCCATCGGGAGTAAAGTTGTTGTGCACCGTGAGATTGAACACCCCAACCTCAGCAATGCCTGCGTCATATACCTGGATCTCGTCAGTTTGCGCCCGCGCGATTGCAGGCAGCGCAAGCAGTGCGACGGTCATTAGCAAGACCACACGCGCATTCAGTTGTTTGAAAATTTTCATTTGCCTCTAGACGGCAGCGCCGAGTTGTTCGCGGTCATCACCGCCGAGACAAAGCTCAAACTCCTGCACCGACAGGTTCCATGTGAGTATTTGCCCCCAAGAAGTCTATCTCGTTCAACAGTCACCGCTGAAGCAGCTACTGTGACAGACTCTCGGCCGGAACAGTTGGATGCTCGGAATTTATAGGATGTCGCACAGCTAGGGTAATTTGCGCAGCAGCGTAAACTTCACCGGAAGTTTCACCTGGTCCTAAATTATGCTAAGGGCTTTATGCTTGAGGGTGGCGCGGGTATTGCGATGAGTGCTAAAGCGTGCGTGATCGGGGCCGGGCCTAACGGGTTGGCAGCCGCTATTGTTCTGGCTCAAGCTGGGCTGCACGTTGACGTGCTGGAGGCCCAGCCGCAGCCCGGCGGAGCTGCGCGCACCATGGAATTGACTCTGCCCGGCTTTCACCACGATTTTGGATCGGCGGTCTACCCGCTTGGTGTCGGCTCACCGTTTTTTTCATCATTGCCACTCAACAACCACGGCCTTGAATGGATTCACTCGCCTGCTGCGTTGGCCCATCCTCTTGATGACGGCACCGCCGTTATGTTGGAACGCAGCCTGGATCAAACCGGCGATTCTCTTGGTGTAGACGGAAAGGCGTGGGAACAATTGATGCGGCCGTTCGTCACGCGCTGGAAGGAATTTGCTCCGCAGATATTAGGCCCGGTTTCATTCTTTCCCAGAAATCCGCTACTCATGGCTCGCTTTGGAATGGTAGCGCTGCAGTCGGCTCATTCGGTGGCCCGCCGATTCCGTAACCAAAGAACACGCGCGCTTTTTGCTGGCTTGGCCGCGCATTCCTTTCTCAGCCTGGACGAACCCCTGAGCGCCGCGTTCGGAATTCTAATGGCAGTGCCAGCCCACGCTGTCGGCTGGCCGATTCCTCGAGGCGGTGCACAATCGTTGACCAGCGCACTATGCGGATTTCTCGCGACCTTCTCCAGCAAGATTCGCATTTCATCGCCCGTCCAGAATCTCGCCGCGCTCGAGAAGTATGACCTTACCCTTTGTGATTTGACCCCGCGGCAACTGCTCAAGGTTGGCGGACCAAGATTATCTGAAAGCTACAAACGCCAACTGGCGAGCTACCGTTACGGAGCCGCGGTCTTCAAAGTGGACTACGCGCTGAATGCGCCTATCCCCTGGGAAGCCTCAGATTGCTCGCGGGCGGCGACGATTCACCTCGGCGGAAGCTTCGAAGAGATTGCTGCATCGGAAAAGGCCGTGCAGAGCGGACAGCACCCTGATCGGCCCTTTGTTCTGTTGGCTCAACCAAGTCTGTTCGATAGCTCCCGCGCTCCCGCGGGCAAGCACACCGCATGGGCTTACTGTCATGTGCCGAATGGTTCGACAGTAGACATGCTTCAGAAATTGGAGGATCAAATCGAGCGTTTTGCCCCGGGATTCCGAGATTGCATTCTGGCGAAGCGCGTTTTTTCTCCCGCGGACCTCGAAAATATGGATGCCAATCTGGTAGGCGGCGATATCGGTGGCGGAGTTATGGACATTCGCCACTTTCTATTCCGGCCGACGCGCCGCTTCTACGCTACTTCAGCGCGCGACGTTTATATGTGCTCCTCATCGACTCCTCCAGGCGGCGGAGTGCATGGCATGTGCGGTTATCACGCGGCAAAAATGGCTTTGACGAGGTTGAAGAGCAACTAGCGACTCGCCCAAATGGTCTAATCCGCTGAAAACAATGTCATTTATTCACGTGGCTGCACGTTGGGCACTTCGACCGCCCGAATATTTCCGTCGGTGTCGCGTTCGATCGTCGGCGCATAAAGTCCCAGGAATTGCCGTCGCCACCATAGGCCTTGCGCGCGTTTCTCAGCCATAGTGGTAAACCAATATTGCCAAAGCACCGCGCGCACTTGACGCGGGGGCTTCTGCGCGAACGGGTTGTTCTTAAAAAGATGGAGCACGTCGCTGTCGTTCGAAAGCAGCCGCACTTCCGTCCTGGGCACGATGGGATATTCTCGCCACGAGCCCAGCGAAGCAAACCACAAATTCCAATCGAACCGTGGCTGATAAGGAGCATAAATTCCCGGCGGCGTATCGGGATCTTGTGGTTTATAGCGAAATGGGTAAGCGATCCACGTATTTCCGTCGTCAGAACCCTGGAATTCAATCTCGTATCGGCCACGCGTCATGACCGCAAAAAGTCCATATCGATTGGCGATGCGAAAGGGCTCAAGCGCCACGACCGGCGACGTCGGCACAGGTAAAGGAGCGACCATCCAGATTAATTCCGCCACGCTGGCATAAAAAATCCAAGCGAGCACAACGCCGGTCAGAGTTAGCGTCGCAATTTTAAGTTGATGCCGGAATCCGTCGAAGGTTTCCGGTTGGATTCGTTCAATTGCGGTATCCGATGCAAAAGATCTTGTCCATCGCTGCGGCAAGAATCGCGATAAAAATTCATCATCCAACAACAAAACTCCCAACAGCAACACCAGGTAATTCAAAAAAGTATAATTCGCGGTGAAAATTACACCCAGTTCCCAGGGCGTCACAATAAAGAAACACACGATGCGCCAGCGCCGTGGCAAAAATAGCATCCACACCAAAACTAACTCGAGCGCGAGTGTGGCGAACGCTGTCGACGCATGGAACCAGTGCGGCAAATGCTGGAAGTACCAGCCGATCCATGTGGGCAGCGGACCGTTCTGATAGTATTCGTCCATCGCCGTGAAGTGACGCCACTCCGGATCGCCGCTCATGATCTTCGCGACACCAGATTCGAAGTAGATCCGAAACCATTCCCATTGCAGCAGGAACAGGCTCGCGCGTATTGGCGGCGACCCACGCCCAAAACCAGGCCGCAGTCCGGACGGCGCAAAGAAGAGTGAAATAAAACCCGCCTCGAGCAACATCCCGTCCGACTGATAACCCGAAAAATCCTGCGCTGCGCTCACAAAAGATAGGAAACACACAAAACAGATCGCCAGCATCCCGCGCGGCCACCGATTTAGCACCAAAAGCAATGAAGCAACCATGCCTACCCAGCACAAAGCCATCAGGATGTGTGGGCCACTCGAGAACCACAGCACAGTAGGAGCGAACCATATGCCTCGTAGGTGCCCGAAGGTACGTGCTACTGCTTCCAGATATTCCGTTGCGGGAAGAATTCCATTCGGTCCCATCAGTCCGCGGATTTGAAACGCAAGGGAGAAGAACGCAGAAAAATAAATACAGCCCAAGGCCCGCAAGAAGAGCCATCGCGGAATCAGGCGGTCGGAGGCGCCATGTTCCCCGTCGAATAACCATCGAGTGGCGGACCAGAGCCATTCCATGATTGTTGGCGAGTATACGATACGACTGAATTGAGGAGTGAAAACGCGCCGACCTTATCCTGGAGCCAACATGCGTTCAAATATCACGGCTGTTTATTTGGAGCTTCGATCTCCGACTTGGTAATTCTGCCGGAAACTTGCGCCGGGCTTGGAAGCTGCGAGCTATCCCATCCGCCGCCCAGCCCTTGAATCAATTGTACGGAGGCCGTCATCGCCTGGGTGCGCAGCGAAGCCAGGTTTTGCTGGTTGGAGAGCAGCGTGGTCTGCGCTACCAACACATTCAGATACGTATCGACGCCGGTATAATATCGCGCATTCGCCAATTCCAGAAAGCGTTCCGCGGATTTCACGGCTTCTTGCTGCAACTCAATTTGCTGGGACAAAATGCGCACCGCGGCCAGGTAGTCTTCGACCTGTTGAAACGCGGTGAGCACCGTTTGCCGGTAGCCGGCCACATTTGCATTGTACGTGGCCTCATACTGCAGCACCGTGGCGCGTCGCAGTCCTGCATCGAAAATAGTCTCCGACACCGAAGGACCTACGGACCAGAAGCGGCTCGAATAAGAAAGAAGATTTGTCAGCGAAGAACTCTCAAAGCCTCCGCTCGCGCTGAGTGTCAAACTTGGATAATACGCTGCCACCGCTACGCCGATCTGCGCATTGGCCGCAGCCATGTCGCGTTCGGAAGATGCGATGTCCGGCCTGCGTTCTAAAAGTTGCGAAGGCACTCCTATGGGAATCGCCGGTGGAGCATGATCCAGCGGTTTAACGGGAAGCGAAAAGGTGGAGGCCGTGACGCCAATAAGCATCGCGATCGCGTGTTCGAATTGTGCGCGCGCTATACCTAGATTTGCACCAGCAGCTTCGGCGCTCTGTAGAGCATTCTCCGCTTGGACCAGTGAAATTTCATTATCAATGCCAGTTTCAAACCGGGCTCGAGTCAACTCGACTGATTTCTTGTCCGCTTCAATGGTTTCATCGAAAATTTTTCGCAAGGAGTCCTGGCCGCGCAATTCAAATAAAAACATCGCCAGGCTGGCTTGCTCAATCAGTCGCTCGTTTTCCAGGTCCGCCGCGCTCAATTGCGCGTTGTATTGAGCGGCATGAATTTGACTGCGAATCCGGCCCCACAGATCGGGCGCCCAAGTGACATCACCGGGAAGCGAAAAGAACGAGGTTTGCCGGCCGGTGATTGTTGCTGTGCCTGTTCCAGTTGTACCGGTTCCAGTTGTGCCCGTTCCTCCAGTGCCAGTATTGACGGTTGAAGTTCCGAGATTCCCGGAAGTCTGCGATCGCGAAATGGAAGGGTTGATTCCTATCGTGGGGTAAAGCTGCGAGCGCGCCTGCGCGACCAGCGCGCGAGCAACCATGAAATTCTCAAAAAATTGCTTGATGTTCTGATTGTTGATGTTCAGCTTTTCTTCGAGCGAATTCAGCTCGGGATCATTGTAAATTTCCCACCACTTCCCACGAAGCATGGCATCCTGCGGTTCCGCTACTTTCCACGGGCCCGGATCCTGAACCTGCGTAGGCGATTCTTTGTAGGCAGGAGGCGGCGGCTGAGGGGTCGCGTCTGGCCGGTGATATCGCGGACCCACCATGCACCCGGAAAAAGAAAGCACCGCGATTGCAGGAACCAACAAGATTTTCATCCGAATATTTTGCATACGCATGGTTTTCAAATTAATCGGCCTCGGAAGGCGCCGGACTTGCCGCATGGAACGTCTCCCGCGGTTTTCCTAACATGCGCAGCCGCAGCCGGTCGAGCGTGAGATATACCACTGGCGTTGTGTACAAGGTCAGTAGTTGACTTACGATTAATCCTCCCACAATGGTGATTCCCAGCGGACGCCTCAGTTCGGACCCTGTGCCGGTTCCAAACGCCAACGGCAAAGCTCCAAACAGCGCCGCCATAGTGGTCATGAGAATGGGGCGGAAACGCAGCATGCAGGCCTCGAAAATCGCGTCTTCGGTGCTCTTACCGCCCCGCTCTTCTTGCAGCGCGAAATCAATCATCATGATGGCATTCTTCTTCACGATGCCAATGAGCAGCACAATGCCAATAATAGAGATCACGTTGAGATCTTGCTTGAACATCATCAGCGCGAGCATGGCTCCGACGCTCGCCGATGGCAAAGTAGAAATGATGGTCAGTGGATGAACGAGGCTCTCGTATAAAACGCCCAACACGATGTACACCGCGAGCAGCGCGGTTACGACCAGGATAGGTTCCGAGCTCAGCGATTGCTGGTAGGCCTGCAGCGTCCCGGCATAAAAGCCGCGCAGGGTTGAAGGCGCGCCAATGCGCTGCTTCATCTGGTCTATGAGCAGCGTCGCCTCGCTCAAGGAAACGCCCGGCGCCAGATTGAAAGATACCGTGACTGATGGAAACAGGCCGGTGTGATTTAAAGCCAGCGGGGTGGTATTAGTTTGACTCTTGGCCATCGTCAGAAGCGGTGTGTTGCCGGTCGCGGTAGGGTTAGTCTGTGCCGTTTGGTGGAAGTAAATATTCTTGAGGCCATCCGGAGTCTGCGAAAACGCCGGGTCGACTTCCAGGACCACATAATATTGGTTGAGCTGCGTGTAAATAATCGAAACTTCAGACTGTCCAAATGCACTGTAAATACCCGAATCAAGGGATTGCGCCGTTTGTCCCAGCTTCGCAGCCGTCACGCGATCGTAGTTCAAAAGAATATCCAACCCTCCGTTTTGCTGATCGGAGTTAACGTCCCGCAAGCCGGGAAGTTTTTTCATCTCCGCGAAAACTCTTGGTCCCCACGTGGCGAGGTCGGAAACCGTGTCGGATTGAATGGTGTATTGATAGAGCGCCGCGCTGCCTCGTCCCCCGATGCGCAGATCCTGCGAAGCTTGTAGGAAGGCCGATGCAACCGGTAAGCGGTTGAGCTGTGGACGCAGGCGTCCGATGATATCCGGCGCCCCGATTTTTCTTTCATTCAGGGGCTTAAGGGCAATGAAGATATTTCCGGTATTGGTCGCCCCACCGCCTCCGGTGAAGGCAATAACATTAGCAACTGCCGGATCCTTCTTGATGACGGCTTCAATCTTTTGGATGGCGTCGTTCATGGCCGGGAACGAAGAGTCTTGAGGCCCCTGTACGGCGCCACCCAGCGTGCCGGTATCCTGCTGCGGAAAAAATCCTTTGGGAATTTTCATAACCAGCGCGACGTTTAAAGCCACAGTCAGGAAAAGAACCGTAAGGGTAAGAAATGAATTATCCAGAACCCAGTGCAGGCTGCCGCGATACCAAGCCAAGATACGTTCGAAAAACCTTTCCATGACCATGTACACGCGATTGTGTTTCTGCTTGTGCTCGTCGCGCAGCAGATACGCGCACATCATAGGCGTGGTGCTGAGCGAAATGACCATCGAAACGATGATGGCGGTAGACAGCGTAATGGCAAACTCACGAAATAGGCGTCCTACGATTCCACCCATCAGCAATAGCGGAATGAAAACGGCAATTAACGAAACACTGATGGAAAAAACCGTAAATCCAATTTCCTCCGCTCCTTTGAGCGCCGCCGCGAAAGGCTCCATGCCGGCTTCCAGATGGCGGGTGATGTTCTCCATCACCACAATGGCGTCATCAACCACGAAGCCCGTGGAAATAGTCAGCGCCATCAGTGACAGATTGTCGATACTGTAGCCGCAGAGATACATCACTGAAAAAGTTCCGACCAGGGAAACAGGAACGGCTACAGCCGGAATTAACGTGGCGCGCCCATTCCGCAAAAAGATAAAGACCACCACGATGACCAGCACGATGGAAAGTCCCAACGTGCGCTCCACATCGCTTACCGACGCGCGAATCGTAGTGGTGCGATCGAGAACAATGGTGGTCTCGATTCCTTGTGGAATCGAAGCTTCTATCGATGGCAGCTCCGCGCGGATGCGATCGACGGTGTCAATGATATTGGCGCCTGGTTGCCGGAAGATAATGAGCATTACCGCGCGTTTGCCATTCAAATAACCCGCGGTACGCACGTTTTGTACCGAATCGATTACATTCGCGACGTCGGACAGCTGAACCGCTGCTCCGTTCTTATAGCCGACAATCAGTGGCTTGTAGTTTGCCGCGTGAGATATCTGATCGTTTGCGAGAATGTCAGCGCTGCTGTCGCCGTTGGTGATTTGCCCTTTGGCGAGATCGGAATTTTGCAATCGTAAAACCGATTGCAGATCCGTCATCGCCAGTCCGTAACCGGCCAACTTGGTGGGATTGACCTCTACGCGCACGGAAGGCAACGCGCCACCACCCACGTTCACCTGGCCCACGCCCTGGATTTGCGAAAGTTTTTGTTGAATAACCGTTGACGCTTCGTCGTAGAGCTTGTCCGGCCCGTACTTATCTGATGTGAGTCCAACAATCATGATGGGCGCGTCGGCCGGGTTCACTTTGCGATAGGTGGGATTCGCCGGAAGATTTGCAGGCAGATAAGTCCGCGCGGAATTGATGGCCGACTCAACGTCCCGAGCGGCCCCATCAATGTTTCGGCTTAGGTCGAATTGAATCGTTACGGAAGTTGTTCCCAAACTGCTCGTGGAAGTCATCTCCGTAACGCCGGCAATGTGCCCGAATTGCCGCTCCAGAGGAGTGGCGACGGATGAGGCCATGATCTCCGCACTGGCTCCCGGCAAGCTGGCGCTAATCGAGATGGTTGGAAAGTCCACTTGCGGCAACGGGGAAACAGGCAGCACTTTGAAAGCGATCGCGCCGGCGATGGCGATGGCAATCGTCAGCAGCGTGGTCGCCACCGGCCGGTGAATAAATGGAGCGGAAACGTTCATGAGGGCTCCGCGGTTTGCGGCTGCGTACCCGGTCCCCACGCCGGAGACTTTCGCGAAACGCGCTGAGCGATGCGGTCGAAAAAGATGTAAATCACCGGCGTGGTGTATAGCGTGAGTACTTGGCTCACCAGCAGGCCGCCAACCATGGCGATCCCCAAGGGCCGCCGTAATTCCGAACCAATGCCCGTGCCGAACGCCAGCGGCAGCCCACCCAGAAGCGCCGCCATGGTAGTCATCATGATAGGCCTAAACCGAAGCAGGCTGGCCTCGTAAATCGCGTCAGTGGAATTTTTCCCGTGATTGCGCTCCGCATCAAGCGCGAAATCAACCATCATAATTCCATTCTTTTTGACAATGCCAATCAGCAGCACCAATCCAATGATGGCCACCACGCTGAGATCCTGGTGAAAAATAATCAGGGCAAGAAATGCGCCCACCCCGGCGGAAGGCAGCGTGGAAAGAATTGTCACAGGATGGATGAAACTCTCGTACAACACCCCCAACACGATGTACACCGTCACGAGAGCGGCCAGAATCAGCAAAGGCATGTTTGAAAGAGAATTGCGAAACGATGCGGCCGTCCCCTGAAAATCGGCCTGCAAGCTGGCCGGCATGTGCATATCTTGTTGAACTTTAGTGATCGCCGAAATGGCCCCACCGAGTGCGGCGTTGGGCGCAAGATTAAATGAAACGGTGATCGCCGGAAACTGCCCTTGGTGGTTAATCGACAGCGGCTCGGTCTTCAATTCAAAATGCGAAAATGCGCCGAGCGGCACAGCGTTGCTTGTTGTCGAGCTCGTGAAGGCCGCCTGGTTACCGACTTTGTTGGCTGTGCTATTCGATGTTCCGGACGTCAGCGCATTCACCGGGGGAGTCAACGTGCTGGCCGTCGGATTGTAGAGTGGACTCGAAGTCAACGCATTGGAACCGGCTGACGTTGAACCGTTTCCGGTGGAACTTGCCGCCGCTCCCGTAGTACCGGCCGCGGCATTCGCCTGAATGTACAATTTGTTCAATTTGTCCGGATCGTTTTGAAAATGTGGCTCAGCTTCCAGAATGACGTGGTACTGGTTCAACTGCGTATACATGGTGTTGATCTGCCGCTGCCCGAACGCGTCATACAGCGTGTTATCTATGGTCGTCGGCGCGATTCCCAGCCGCGAAGCCGTCGCGCGATCGATTACCAACTGGACGGCAAGCCCACCAGGTTGCTGGTCGGTAGCCACATCTTCCAGCTCCTTCAAACCTTTTAGTTTTGTTACGAATCGGTTGGTCCAGTCATTCAGTTCGTTCGGATCGGGATCCTCCAGCGTGTATTGATATTGGGTGCGGCTGACCCGGTCATCGACGGTAATATTTTGTACTGGCTGCATGAACAGTTGAATACCCTGCACATTGGCAAGCTTGGTCTGCAGCCTGCGGATCACATCGGACGCGTTCAGATCCCGCTGGTTAAGCGGCTTTAAATTAATGGACATCCTTCCACTGTTGGTGGTGATGTTGGTGCCGTCAGCGCCGATAAACGACGACAGGCTCTGGACCGCTGGATCGGCAAGAATGACATCGGCGAGTTCTTGCTGTTTCTCCGCCATGGCTTTGGGCCCAATCGTGGGCGGAGCCTGCGAAATCCCCTGAATAATTCCAGTATCCTGCACCGGAAAAAATCCTTTAGGTATGACGATATAAAGGAAGATCGTGAGTAACAGGGTTCCCGCCGCCACGAGCAGCGTAATAGTTTGGTGCCCCAGAACGAACTTCAAGGTCCGGCCGTAAAACGCGATCATGCGTTCGAACATGTGTTCCGACTTCTGATAAAACCATCCCTGCTTTTCCTTGGGATTGTGCTTTAAGATGCGCGCGGCCATCATCGGCGTGAGCGTCAAAGAAACCACCGCCGATACCACGATGGTGACTGCCAAAGTCACCGCGAATTCCCGGAACAGCCGACCCACCACATCGCCCATAAAAAGCAACGGAATCAAAACCGCGATCAGCGAAACGGTCAGAGACAAAATCGTGAAACCTATTTGCTCGGCCCCTTTTAACGCTGCCTGCATGGGCGGTTCGCCAGCCTCGATATAGCGCGAAATGTTTTCGACCATGACGATGGCGTCATCCACAACGAATCCAGTGGAGATGGTGAGCGCCATCAGTGACAAGTTATCCAGGCTGTAGCCCAACGCGTACATCGCCGCAAACGTGCCAACCAGCGAGAGCGGCACTGCCACGCTGGGGATGATCGTCGCGTACAGGTTCCGCAAAAACAGAAAGATCACCAGGACGACCAGCCCGACGGTTAGCATCAATTCAAACTCCACATCCGATACTGACGCCTGAATCGGAGTGGTCAGGTCCGTGAGCGTAGTAACATCAATGCCTTTCGGGAGATTCGCTTCCAGTTGTGGCAGCAACGCTTTGATCCGCTTCACCACGCTGATGGTATTTCCGCCCGGCTGCCGTTGTACGTTCACGATGACGGCCGGCGTCTTATTCATCCACGCAGCCTGATTGGTGTTCTCCACTCCGTCCACAATATTGGCCACGTCGGTGAGCATCACCGGCGCTCCATTGCGATACGCGACCACGACCTTTCTGTAATCCTTACTGGTCACCAATTGATCGTTGGCATCGATCTGGTAGTCCTGACGCGCGCCATCAAAATTCCCTTTTGCGGCATTGACGCTCGATTGCGTAACCGCCGTGCGCAAATCCTCCATATTGATTCCATAGGAAGAGAGCGCTGCCGGATTAGCTTGAATACGTACTGCAGGCTTCTGACCACCGCTGATAGTGACGAGTCCGACGCCGCTCAATTGCGAAATTTTGGGAGCCAGCCTGGTGTCTACCAGGTCTTCCACCTGCGAAAGCGGAATGGTATTCGACGTGATCGCCAGCGTCAGCACCGGAGCATCCGCGGGGTTTGTCTTGCTATAAATTGGCGGCGAAGGAAGGTTCGCGGGCAAAAAGTTTTGCGAAGCATTGATCGCCGATTGCACTTCTTCTTCCGCGACGTCGATATTCAGGCTCAGATTGAATTGCAACACGATGACGGAGGTACCACCCGAGCTGCTGGAAGTCATCTGACTAAGTCCCTGGAGCTGGCCAAACTGGCGCTCCAGCGGCGCGGTCACCGTCGTGGCCACCACATCGGGGCTGGCGCCGGGATAAAACGTGAGTACCTGGATCGTAGGGTAGTCGACTTCAGGCAGCGCGGACACTGGTAGCTGCGTGTAACTGACAATACCCACCAGTAATATCGCGGCCATCAGCAGCGCCGTCGCAACCGGTCTCAAAATAAACGGGCGTGACGGACTCAATGCGGAGTGCTCCCCTGACTGTTAGTGTTTCCGGTGTTGCTACCTGGAGCAGCAGTGGTCCCCGGAATAGACCCATTCGGAGGAGTCGCGCCGTCTCTGCCGCCGCCGGAACCAGGCGTGGAGGGACCACCGGGATTATTGCCGGCGGGTGCGTTCGAAGCCACCACCACCTTGGAGTTGTCTTGTAACTTATCGAAGCTGCTGTTTGCCAGCACATCCCCAGGCGACACCCCAGTGACCTGAGTAGTTCCGCCGTCCGTCACGCCAGGTTTAATGGTGCGCATATGTGCAGTGTTGTCCTGCAGAACATAGACGAACGCAGTCTGCCCATTATGTTGGATTGCCGAGCCGGGAATCAGGGTGGCATCGGGCGTTGTATTCACCAACAGCCGAACATTCACAAACTGATTTGGAAACAGCGCAGAGTCTTTGTTCTCGAAGGAAGCGCGCGCTTTTACCGTTCCTGTGGTGGTGTCGATCTGATTGTCTAGTGTCAACAGCTTCCCGGACGCTATTTTTTGTTGCCCGCCGCGGTCAAATGCATCAGCAGTGAGCACCGCCTTGTTGCGCAAACGGACTTGCACTGGCCCAAGGCTATCCTCCGGAATTGTGAAAATTACAGTGATCGGCGACATTTGCGTAATCACTACCAGGGTTGTCGTTCCGGACGACTGCACCACGTTGCCCGGATCGACCAGCCGCAAGCCAACCTTGCCGGTAATCGGCGCCACGATATGGCAATAGCTGACCTGAACCTCATCGTATTGCACTGCGCCCTGATCGAGCTTCACCGTGCCCTGATTTTGCATCACGATTTTTTCTTGATCGTCCAGTTGTTGCTTTGGTATGGCTCTGCGATCCCACGCTTCGTGGTAGCGCTCGAGGTCCATCTTGGCCTGAGCCAAAAGATTTTCGTCTCGTTCCAGAGTGCCTTGCGCTTGCATCAGCGTCGCGCGATAGGGCCGGGAATCAATCTCAATCAGGGCATCGCCCTTATGTACGATTTGCCCTTCTTTGTAGTGCACGGCCGTAACAATTCCATTCACCTGGCTGGTGATTGAAGAGGTGTAAACCGGCGTGACCGTGCCGATCGCGTCCAGGTATACCCCGATGTCGCCCTTTTGTGCCGTTACCGTCGTCACCGTAACTGGGCCGCCGCCACCGCGGGGCGCTTTGGCTGCCGTTGTCTCATCGTGGTGGCGTAACACCAGCCAGAAGCCCAGCCCGAAGACCAGCAGAATGACGATCCACATAATGACGCGCACCGCTTTGCTTCGCCGTGGTGGCGCCGCGTCCGTCGGTGGGGGTAACTGATGCTCGGGCCCGATTACTGGATGCTCGTTTTGATCAGCAGGCAAAGTGATTCCCCATCCTCCGGCGGTCAGGAATAGCGTCTAAACGTCCTTATAATTGACGAATATTAACCTGTCTTTGGATACAGCCGGCCCAAAAATTGGGTGCGGGTTTCCCATTGGCAATTTCCGGGCTCACAGTAGCTGGGGACTGAGCTATTTGCCACGAAACAAAAAGGCGAGGTCAATGATTAAAATGATCACCACCGCCAGCTCAAGAACAAAGCTGCGGGTTTGATTAAACTGGTCCACCATAAATCTATATAGCTCACCGGCGGTACGCAACTTCTGATCTACCAGTCCGCGATAATCGGGCACGCCAACCTTGGCGGCAATCAAATTGTATAGCCGCGCATAGAACATATCGCTCAGGAACTTCACTGCATTATCAACCTTCTCCGTCAATTCCATGACGTCGAGGCGGATGGTATTCAGTCGGGCTGCTTCACGGGAGAGCCGCCACGCCGTAAGCAAGCCACCTTGGCGCTCAAGCGAACGATACACCCCGTCTAGTAAGCTCGTGAGTAATGTGTCGTAATAGCGAAATTCCAGCAGCTGGGTATTGGCATACTCCAGCAGTTGTATGGTTGTCGCGGCAACTTCCGAGCTTCCGTAGACTAGAGCGCCGCCCCAGCCCACTACCAGCAAATCAGCGTGGGAATAGGAGATGGCCGATTGCAAGACTTCGTGCCGCTCCGCATCGGACAACAGCGCTGATTCTCCTCGAACCAGTTGAGCTATCTCCGGGCCGTGCGCTCCGAGCAATTCCTCGGAAGCCAGGCCGTGGCCGTCGGCTCCCCGTATTTCGCGCAGTTGTATAACGTAATAGTCCTCTTTGAGCCACGTATCGTAGGGTTTCACGAGAGCCGGGGTCGCGCGCTTCAAAGCAGCGCGAAGCATTTCAGTGGCCCGGGTTTCCAGTTCCGTCGCGCCGATCCATTGACTGGATTGCTGAACCAGCGCACCCCAGTCGCAGTCGAACGGCAACTCCAGCTCAATGCTGACTACCCCGTAGTCGTAATAATTTGTCTTTCCAGCTATGTGTTCACCGGCCTTCAACACCATCGGAGCGATGGCCTCGACCACCGGTGACCTCTCAAAGTGTAAATAGTGCGGAATCGGGGGAGTCAAACCCATCATGGGTTGCGCACCGCCCGGTTCGAGCAGCGGTTTGAGTAAATCCAGGCGTATGGCCTCGGCAATCTCGTACAGAAACAAAATGTGGAACTCGCCCTTCAATCTAGGGCCTCCGGGGCTACCTCTACATTACGCGGCAGCAGCATAAACATGCGAGTGACAAAGAATTGCTAGTCCTAAACATTAACTAAAGTTTCGGCAACACCTTCGGGAAGAGCCTTGATCCAAGCGTTTGTAAACACCACGGGCAGCCCGTTAAGGCTGCCCGCAGTATTTCTACCATGGTTTGCGGTTGAGGAGATTTAGTGCCTGTCGTCTCCGTGTTCGTGGCGCCAGTTCCAATAAGCGTCTTGATCCTTGCGGCTCAGTTTGGAGTAGTCACGATACTCTCGATGGTTCTCGGTGAAATATTGATGATAGTAGCGGTCCTCATTCGCATCCCAGTTGTGATAATCCTTGTGGGAGCGATCGTATACACGTTTCTGATCATCGTGATGCTCATCCTGCGACGCCGCCCTGCTGACTATAGCCGCGGGTGCGCTTAATGCGGCCGTCAGGAAAATAAAACTGATGTATCGGTATCCAGCTTTCATACTTCCTCCTCGGGATAATTTCCACTTGATTTGTCCACGCCAAGAGTAAAAGTATGAGCCGCTCTCACCGGATGTTCAACGCCAGAATCCGGCAAATAACTCTCTAAGGTGTTCTAGGTATGGCTTTTACCGCATGGATGAGGGCCGAAGTCACGGCCAAAATAGCGAAGTGTTCAACCTGTTGGCCGGTAGGCTTCGCTTCGAGAGCTGCACTCGTGTATAAATCCTGGCCACAGTTCAGCTTCAGCTAACAACGCGGGCAAAAAATGTCGCTTAAAACCTGGCTTCTATTTCTCCTCGTGCCCGTGGCAGCTGGCATCGTCCTTCTGTTGCTGCATCATCCACGCGTCAGCGAATTGTTTCATAAACACATTCCCGATCGCCCTAAGCGCCGGCTATTTTTAGCAGCGATCGGATTTTTCGTCATCTTCGCAGTCGCGAGGACGCTCGCCTACGTCAACTTCCACAAGATTGGACCCTTTCACGACATCTACATCGGCGGCAGGCATATTCATCATTTAGTTTGGGGCATCCTGCTCCTGTTGGCCGTGGGCTTTGGATGGTTGCAGGATGTTGGCGTCGGTGGAGAAAACTCCTCCCTGATTGCTAGCCGCTTGATGTCCTTTCTCTATGGCGCCGGTGCCGCACTCACATTGGACGAATTTGCGTTGTGGCTGAATCTTGAAGATGTTTACTGGGCGCGCGAAGGCCGTGCCAGTATCGACGCCATAGTGTTGTTCGGCACCTTCCTGATCATCGCCCTTTATGGGGGCCGCTTCTTCCACGCAGTGGCCAATGATTTGATCTTCCATCGCAAGAATGATTCAGACGGCGGGCCGCATATCTGACTGCGTAAGTAACGATCGCGTCTTTCTAATCACGAAAACGACAAGAGTTGTCTTGTAGCGTCAAGGCTTTGTCGATTAGGGCTACAATTAGCAACCACATGAAATCCTCCGACGGCACGGTTCTCCGTTTAATCGCATTGTTTAAGTTGCTAAAAGCCATCACTCTCATCGCTATCGGCGTAGGTGCCCTGAAGCTGCTCCATCGAGACATGGGTAGCACCCTGGAACATTGGATCGCCACGTGCGGTCTGGATCCCGGCAATCGCTGGGTGGAAATTGGGATTGCCAAGGCCTCCAACCTGACTCCCGCCAGGGTGAAGGACCTCGGGATTGTGAGTTTTATTTACGCAGGCCTGTTTCTAACCGAGGGAATCGGACTCTGGCTCATGAAGCGGTGGGCCGAGTGGTTCACCATAATCATCACCAGCTCGCTCGTGCCAATCGAAATTTATGAAATACATCGCCATCCCACCGCCACAAAAATTCTGGTGCTGATTATAAATATCGCGGTAGTCATTTACCTTGTCTTTCGAATTCGAAGCCGCGCCGAGGGTTCACGGTGAGAGTACCGCTTCAAGATTGGAGCGCCAGAACAGGTGGTGTTTCAACGGGCGCGGATTGTGGCTTCGCGAAAAAAGTAGCCATCAAGCCGCACGCTGCCGCAAAAGACAACCACAGGCCTGGAATCGCGCGATTCCCGGAAATGTGAATTAGATATGTGCTGAGCGCCGGAGTGAACCCACCAAAAATTGCCGTAGCTAGACTATAAGCCAGCGCAAATCCCGACGTTCGCACATCCACCGGCATAATCTCGGTAAGCGTTACTACCATAGCGGCGTTGTAACTGCCATAGATAAAGGATAGCCACAATTCGACGGTCAATAACCTGGCGAATGACGGCTCCTTCACCAACCACAGCATCGCCGGATAAGCGGTGATCAACATCAGCAACGTGAAACCAAAAAGCAACGGCCGCCGGCCAATCCGGTCAGACAGCGCCCCCATAATCGGCAGCCAAAATAGATTCGAGGCGCCCACGCAAAGGGTCACAATCAGGCTGTCAATACTCGTCAGATGCAGCACGGAATTTCCAAATGTGGGCGTGTACGCGGTAATCATGTAAAACGACGCGGTCGTCATGGTGACCAGGAACGTGCCCACCACCACAATGACCCAATTGTTCCTTAGCGATCGAAAAATCTCCGACGTGTTGGGTCTATGCTTGCGAGCCAGAAATTCGTCGGTTTCCGACAAGGATTTTCTTAGTCTGAAAAGAAATGGAATGATGAGGCAGCCCACAAGCAAAGGAACGCGCCATCCCCAACGCTGCATCTTTTCAGTGGAAAGAAAAGAATTCAGTATCACCCCCACCGAAGCCGCAAACATCACCGCCACTTGCTGGCTGCCTGATTGCCAACTTACGTAAAAACCTTTGTGACCCGGAGTGGCGATCTCCGACAAATATACCGAGACGCCGCCGAGTTCCATTCCCGCGGAAAATCCTTGCAGCAGCCGTCCGGTCAAAACCAGCAAAGGCGCCAGCAACCCGATCGTTGCGTAACTAGGCATGAAGGAGATCGAAAAAATGCCGATCGACATCATTCCTAACGTCAATAACAACCCAGCACGCCGCCCATTACGGTCGGTATAGGCCCCGAGCACTACAGCTCCCAACGGACGCATCAAAAACCCGGCGCCAAACGTCATCAATGACAGCATTAACGAGCCATAAGGACTGCCGCTGGGAAAAAATGCATTGCCGATGGCGGCGGCGTAGTAACCGAACACCATGAAGTCGTACATCTCTAGAAAATTTCCGCAGGAGACGCGCACCACCGGCCAAATCTTCGATTTACGGTCGCTGGAAGAAATTGTGGGGTTCATGATCTTAGAGCAATCCGGAAGTCTGGCGTAAGAAAGTCATTACAAAATCCCTGCCAGTTCCTTGCGGCTTCTAATTGACCTTTATCCTTCACATTGATGTTATTGAGAAAAACGGCATTCGTCCGAGTCCAACAAGAGTTGGCACAATTTTAAACCTTCGGGCAATCCTCTATATTGTGGAGACTCGAGTCGTCAACATCCAGGGCACGAAGGACGAAGGTTGAGGGTGAAGGTATGAATCGCAAACTGCAAACAATTTTCAGCAATCGGAAAAAGGTCACGACACCTTGGAAAAGAGCGTTGAACCGGCGTGCCATAACAAAATGTGCTGTCATCGTCGCGGTCTGCGCGTTCAGTCCGTTCGCACGCGGACAATCTGTCTCGACCGCTGAAACTCCGTTGACCGTCGAAAGTCCCCAGCAGATGCAAGCACGCATTAACAAACTCGAGGCTGAAGTATCTGAGTTGAAGGCGATCGTCAATCGGATGCAGCCTGCTCCTTCTACCGCGGCCGCCCAGCCTGCACCGGCGATTCAGCAGGCACCTAAACAAGAAGCGGTTCAGACGGTCTTGCAGCCCGATGACAGCAAGGTCCTCGGTTTTTTCCGCGACACCACCCTCAACGTCGCGCTCGATGGCTACTATGCCTACAATTTCAACGACCCGATCGGTCGAGTAAACCTGCTGCGCGCCTACGACGTGCTCAGCAATGAATTCAGCCTCAGCCAGGCCAGTGTCATCGTTGACCATCCGCCAGATGCCGCAGCAGGCCGCCGCTGGGGGGGACGCCTGGACTTACAGTTCGGCCAAGCCACCGACACGTTGCAGGGAAACCCCGCGAATGAGCCTCGGCCCGAGATTTATCGCAACATTTTCCAGGCCTATGGCACTTATATAATTCCGGCCGGCAAAGGCATCACCGTCGATTTTGGAAAGTGGGGAAGTTCTCTCGGAATCGAAGGCAACTACTCCAAAGACCAAATAAATTATTCTCGTGCGTACTGGTTCGACTTCCTGCCCTTTTACCACATGGGTGTGCGCGTGAGCGCCCCCATCAACGATCGTTTTACGCTGAACTATTGGGTGGTTAACGGCACCAATCAGGTTGAAGCTACCAACGGTTTCAAGGATGAGTTGTTTGGTTTCACCGCTAAGCCTCTGAAAAACGTCGTTTGGACCATGAACTATTATCTCGGGCAGGAACATCCCGACCGCACTGTCGTCCCGCCAACAAGCCCGATTCCGGTACAACCGGGGCTCAGCTTTGAAGCCATCCGTCCCGCGCCGAATGGGCGGACACACATTTTTGACAGTTACGTAACCTGGCAGGCCACGCCGAAACTTTCCTTGGCTCTGGAAGGCGATTATTTCATTGAGCGTCTGTGGAGAAATCAGGCACCCGGCGAATCATCCGTGCCTTCTCACGTGGCCGGTGGCGCCGCCTATATTCGCTACCAATTCAGCTCCAAAATCGCACTGAGCACTCGTGCCGAGTATCTTTCCGACCGTGGAGGACTTTTCAGCGGACTTACGCAGGCACTAAAAGAAAATACCGTTACATTTGACTACAGCCTGGCGGATGGATTTCTTATGCGCTATGAGTGGCGCCGCGATTTCTCCAATAAACCTTCCTTCTTGACTGATGTGCAAAATGTTCTCAGCAAGGATCAAACCACCGCCACCGTAGGCCTTATTTGGTGGTGGGGCCGCAAGGAAGGCTCATGGTGAGCCCGTATCCGGTCACTGCGAAATTTACGATTCTTCTTTAAGGCCTTGTCTTTTTGTGTCCGCGGGCGCGTGGAAGCGGTAACCCACCCACGGTTCGGTATGAATATATTTTGGCTTCGCCGGGTTGAGTTCAATTTTTTTTCGGAGTTGGTTGATCACCACGCGCAACGATTCCGTCTCTTCGCCATATTCTGGCCCCCATACCGACTGCAACAACCTGCGATGGGAGATCGGCCGTCCATCCGCGACCACCAATTCCTTCAGCACCGCAAATTCCTTGGGCGTCAAATGAATTGGCATGCCACGCACTTGAATGTCGCGCTTCTCGAAATCAAAGTTTAGTTCTTTCGATACCAGCGCTCCTGCATCCGTATCTTCCGCGGAGCGCCGCAGCAACGCGCGAACGCGCGCCAGCAATTCCTGAATGCCAAACGGTTTCACCACGTAGTCATCGGCCCCGGCGTCGAGAGCTCGGACCTTATCTTTTTCTGCGCTGCGCACAGTCAACATGATGATGGGAACTTCTGAACTAGTACGAATCTCGCGGCACGCCTGCAGTCCATTCAATCCGGGCATGTTCATATCCAGGAGAATTAGATCAGGCTTAATGTCGCGCACCTTCTCCAACGCCTCCGTGCCGTCGCGCGCCTCCGCAATGGTGTAGCCCTCGGCGGTAAGCGTAGTGCGAAGTACGCGGCGGATTTGCGGTTCGTCGTCCACCACAAGAATTGTCGCGGTTTTCATCGCGACTTGGTCGCCGACGAATCGATTGGCAGGGTAAAAGAAAAAACCGAGCCATGATCCCGTTGGCTCGCAACGCTGATGCTTCCGCCGTGCGCTTGAATGATCGCTTTTGCGATTGGCAATCCCATCCCTGTTCCCTGAACAAGGTAACGCTGATCCTTCCCGCGATAAAATTTGTCAAAGATAAGCCCCAGCTCCATGTCTTCGATGCCCGGCCCTTTGTCGGCGACGCTGGTAAGCACAACATTCCCGCTGGCCTCCGCGGTAATGGTAATAGGCTGCTCCTTCGGCGAATACGAGTCCGCATTTTCAATTAATCGCACCAATACGTCCCGTATACGATTGAAGTCGGAACGCACCGAGGGAAGAGTCTCTGGGACGTCCATGTGGATCGTTCTCGATCCCAACAAAGTTTTGCAATACGAGAGTGCCGCCGCAACAATCTCATTCATAGAATTCGGCGCTAGATCTAATTCGAATTCGCCGGCATCCAGTTGCGCCATTTCCGCGGCGTCACCGACGAGTTGGTTCAAGCGATCGCACTCCTCGTCAATCACCGTTAGCAGTTCGTGTTTTTGCGGGTCCGCCACCCGCCCGTCGGACAGCAGACTGGTCACTGACGCCTTGATCGAAGTCAGCGGCGTGCGAAAGTCATGCGTCACGGAATCCAGCAGCGCGGATTTCAAACGTTCGCCCTCCCGCGTCGCCTCTGTTTTTCCCAGCTCTTCCACCGCTCTGGCGCGCTCGAAAGCAATCGCAATCATGGAGCCCAGCGCGTCCAGCGTTTCCCGCGATAACATCTGGCCTGAGATTCCCAGGCTCCCGATCGCCCGGGTGCCCATGCGTACCGGAACAAAAGACAAGCTGCGCCCGGGGTCACGCAACGGCTCGTCCCGCGCAGTGGCCCGCCTTAATTCCTCGTCCGCAAAGTGCGAGGCTCCGCCCGAGTGGTAAAACTTGTTTTTGTTTTCCAGGTAAAGCGCCGCCGCGCCCACTTCAAATGTTTCCACGATGTGACTGGGAATCGCGTTGAGCAACGTAATTACGTTCCCGGACACCAGCAATGTCTGACTAAAGGCGTAAAGCCTTTCCAGTTCATTGCGGCGGCGCTGCGCTTCATCCGCTTCCTTGCGCACCCGCGCCGCGAGCTGGCTGGCGATCAGCGACGCTGCCAGAAATGCAAATAGCGCTGCCCAGTTTTGCGGATCGGCAATGGTAAATGTCCCCACCGGCGGAAGAAAAAAATAATTGAATGCCAGCATCGCGGCGACGGACATGAACGCCGAAACGGTGAAGCCCCAAAATGTCGAAACTGCTAAAATCGCCACCACAAAAGTAAGCGCTACGGTGGTTTGATTGACTCGCAGTACGTCGCGGTAGAAAAACGTAACAAGGGCCACAATGCCCAGCGCTACGACAGCATGCAGGAACCGAATTGGAAGACGTGAGAGCACCGTTGTATTCTAGCTCAGCCGCTCATGCCTGCACGGCGTAAGACCCCCGATGCCAAAAAAACCTGAAGACTGGTTGGAGAAGGCTGGCAACCCGAAAAAGCCTGAAGACTGGCTCGAGAAGACCCGCACTCCGGAAAAGTCCAAGGGCATCTTTAAGCTTTTCCTCGGCTACGCCCCCGGCGTGGGAAAAACCTACAGCATGTTGAGCGAAGGCATCCGCCGCCACAATCGCGGAGAAGACGTGGTAATCGGTTTCATCGAAACTCACGGGCGAAAAGGTGTTGAGGAGCTTGTGCCCGAGCTTGAAACCGTGCCTCGCCGCAGCATCGAATACAAAGGCACGATGTTTGAAGAGATGGACGTGGATGCCATCATCGCCCGCCATCCCGCCGTTGTTCTGGTTGATGAGCTGGCCCACACCAACATTCCAGGCAGCAAGCATCGTAAGCGTTACGAAGACCTGCTGGAACTTCTCAATGCCAAAATCGATGTGCTCTCCACTTTAAATATTCAGCACATGGAGAGCCTGGCGCCCACGGTCCACAGCATTACCGGTGTCACCGTGCGCGAAACGGTTCCCGACTGGGTTCCCTTAATGGCCAATGAGACGGTCATGGTGGACCTGACGCCCGAAGCGCTCCAGCAACGCATGGAGCGCGGCGATGTTTATTCCAAACACAAAGTGCATCAGGCGCTGCACAATTTTTTTCGCCGCGGCAATTTAATCGCTCTTCGCGAACTGGCCCTCCGCCAAGTGGCCGAACACGTCGATCGCAGCCTGGAATCCTACATGGCTGCCAAGGATATTGAAAAAAACTGGCCGGTGCGGGAAAGAATTGCAGTTTGCATCAGTTCGAATCCCTCTGGGCAATACTTGATCGCTCGCGGCGCCCGCATGGCCAGGCGCCTGGACGCTGAACTCTACGTCGTTCACGTGGACACCGGCGCGGAAACTCAAGGGCCCAGCCTCAAATCCTTAGAAGCCAATATTCGCTTCGCTGGCGACTTGGGAGCAAAAGTTGTGCGCATAAAAGGTAAAGCCATCGCGGAAACCATGGCCGGGTTCGCCCGCGAAAAGCATGTCACCCAGGTGATTTTTGGCCGCGCCGCCGTCAAAGGTTTGCGGAAGCTTTTTTACCTCTGGGCCATCCACCTTTTTTTGCGAGACGCTCCCGCTGTGGATGTGCACATCGTCACTCACCAGGAACCCGACTGATGATCTTGCCCTGAACCTAACTCAGCGCTAACCGCGATTCGCTCAGGTCCAGCTCATGTTCGATTTTGCGCAGCACTTCGTCGTTGATGCGCCCTTCATTTCGCAGCCGAACGGCGGTCTTTCGCTCCAGCGGTAAAAGTTCTCCCAGAATAGTGCGATACCGCTGCAATTCCCGGTTGCTCATGGCATCGCCTTCGGTGCCTTCTTTGGTCAGACTCGCGAGCCGCCGCGCATAACGACGCGCGATGTCGTCGTACACCGAATCAAAATCCGAAACGTCTTGCCCTCGCGCTTCTTCCAGGTGCGCCAACGCCGTGCTGGTGATAATTCTGCGCGCTTCCTGTTCTTCTTCGATATCGCTCCCGTGACCTTCGGCCAGTCCCAACGCGCGGATCAACGGAGGCAGCGTCAGCCCCTGCAGCACCAACGTTACAAAAATCACACTAAAGATCAGAAATACAATTAGATTTCGCTCTGGGAATTCGCTGCCATTCGCCAGAATTTCCGGCAAGGAAATAGCCGCCGCCAGCGCGACCACTCCGCGCATGCCCGTCCACCCCACCACGAAAATCTGTTTTGCAGATGGCACAGCATTGTGCTGATGTAAAAACCGCGATCGTATGAAATAGGAGAGATATGCTCCCGGGTACATCCACAAAAGCCGCAACACGATCACGATGGCGCTGAATAACACTCCGTATAGCACCAGTTGTCGTACACCATATTCCCTGATCCCGGCTAATACGTATGGCAATTGCAGCCCGATCAGCACAAACACCAGCCCGTTAATCGCGAACGTCATGGAATCCCAGACTGCCCACGTTTGCAACCTCACGCTCGCGGAGAACAAGTGGGAACTTTGACGGCTCAAATACAAGCCGCAAGTCACAACCGCCATTACTCCCGACGCGTGAGCAACCTCGGCAGCCAGATATACCGTGTAAGGAATCAAGATGCTGATTACAATTTCGATCGGACCATCATCAATATGCGGTTCAATCCATTTGACCAATAATCCCACTGCGATTCCGATCGCTATTCCCGCGACGATCAGGTAAGTCAAACGCAGCACCCCGGACGCAGCTGTAGGTATTTGACCGCTTACAACCATCGCTACCGCGAATTCCAGCGCCAAGAGTCCGGTAGCGTCATTCATCAGACTCTCGCCTTCGAGAATATCGACGATGGTTTTGGGAAGACCCACCCTCTTAAATATCGCCGTCGCGGCAATCGCGTCGGTAGTCGCCACCACCGCACCCAGCACAAATCCGAGCCGCATATCGAATCCTGCAAATAGCCAGTGCGCCGTATACGCCACGCCCAGCACGGTGAAACCCACCAGCCCAAATGCCAGGAAAAGAATGCTTACCAGGTTGTACCTGAACTCTCGCCACGAGGTCAGCCACGCCGCGGAATACAAAAGCGGAGGCAACACCAGAAGAAAAATTACGTCGGGATTTAGCGGAATGCGTGGGATTCCCGGCACAAATCCGAGAACCAGCCCGGCCACTACCAAGACAATTGGATATGGAGTTTTGAGCTTACGTGCCAGGGCTGCGAAAACCACCACGAAAAGCAGCAGTGTCAAGAAAACAATTTCAGCCGCCTGGATCATCGAAGCATTCTATAAGCAAAGGTTTTTGCTACGAAAAAATGTTTCTGTTGAGGAAATCATTGCGAAACTTCTCGTGGGGATCGTACTTTTTGCTCAGCTCGACGAAGTCCGGCAACTTTTCGTAGCGCGCTCTCAATCGCTCTGGCGCTAGCGTGAAAAGCTTGCCCCAATGGGGGCGCACTTCAAATGGCCCTAGCTCCCGCTCAATGACCGGCAACAGTTTGCTGACAGCGGGCCAATCCGGCTTCAACGTGAAATGAATCGTAACGGAATTCTGCTTGTAGCATGGGCTCATCCAGAAACCGTCAGCCGCAATCGTCCTGATCTCCGTAATCAGCAAATGAGGGCCGACCTGATCGCCAATCCGGTCTACCGCAAGAATCGCCTCGACCGCGTGCTTGCGCGGAACAAAGTATTCCGCTTGCAGCTCGTTTCCCGCGCTCGGCGTAAATCCCATCCGGAAATGTGGCAATCGCTCATACCACGGACCGGGCACCCCCATTTGCTCCGTGCAATTTTCAGCGGAAAGCTCGGCAATAGGATGGAGATTCCTGGTCGCCAACGTGGCCCCAAAAAACTCCGGCGTGGCCTTAAATTCTTGCCCAGGTTCCACGCGGCTCTTGATCCACACTTCATTGATGCGTTTTTTTTGCCAGTCGGTGAAAAGGCTGACGCTATAACCGCTGGCTTCGATGGCATCGAAATGTTCCTGCATCTGCCTGAGCGGCAGATTTTCATACACGTACTGCTTCATCAGGAAAGTAGGCACAAGATCGAGCTTAATTTTTGTCACCACACCCAGCGCGCCTAGCGCGACAACCGCTCCTAAAAATCCTTCGCCATCTCGTTTGCGCGAGAGTGTAACGATGTCACCCGAAGCGGTGATCATCTCCAACGCCGACACCGAAGTGGAAAGGTTCCCATTCTTCTCGCCTGACCCGTGCGTCGCCGTGGCAACTGCGCCTGCAACCGAGATATGCGGCAGAGACGCCAGGTTGTGCAGCGCGAACCCGCGTTCATGCAGGTAAGGAGCCAGCTGCCCATAGCTCATGTTCGCCGGAATGGTCACCGTGCGCGCTTCCGCGTCCAGCCCAATCACTTTATCCATCGGACGAAGCGATAGAAATTCGTCCGTGCTGTCGGCAATGTGATTGAAGCAATGCCGTGTGCCCAGCACTTTCATCCTGGCATGCTTCCTGACAAATTCCTGTGCCTGCTCAACAGAAGCCGCCGAGTACAGGCGATCGGTGCCGTATTCGATGTTGCCAGCCCAATTCTTTAATTTATGTTCCTCCGCCCAAGCCAATAGCGGAGCGAGAACCGGAGCGGACATTACGCCGGAGAAAAGTTTGAGGAAAGATCTCTTATTCATAGGCGATATAGTTAGGCGAACTCCGCGTCGTTCGCAAACTCGATGACGCAAAGTATCGTAACCCTAATTGAAACTCATGCAGAATGTTTTTCACCACCGTTCATGGGAGGACGGGTTTACCGGGCGCGCCTGGCTTTGATACAGTCGCATTCGCGCCAGTTTTTTACGATACGGAGGCTTTCGCATGGCAGTACGACAGGATTTGCTGGATATTTTGGTATGCCCGCTTTGCAAAGCTCCCGTAAAACTCTTGCCCGACGGCTCAGGACTTAAATGCCAAGCATGCAAACGCGTCTATCCCATCCGCGATGACATCCCGGTAATGCTGCCGGAAGAAGCGAAGATTGCGTTCGAGTAGTTCCAACAATTTTTAATCTAGCCCGTCTCTGGATATTTTCGCTAGTAGCCTGCTCAAACAAATACGCGCTTACGTTATACTGATTTTCACTGCTCGCGGGCAGGAGAAAACCATGACGTTATTCGATCCACCTGCCGAAAAGTCTCACAAATCCCGTGCCATGGCTTTCACGGTTGGGGCGCTAGCCCTTGTCGTCATTGGGGCTTTGTATTTTACGTTTCGCTACTATCCGGAAAAACGCGCTACCGCACATTTCTTTGACGCGCTGGTCGCCAGCGATACAGACACAGCCTACCGTTTGTGGAAGCCAAGTCCCAGTTACGCTATGAAAGACTTCCTGGCTGATTGGGGACCGCAGGGCTACTATGGTCCGGTAAAGAGTTACAAAATTCTAGACGCAAAAGCGCCTCCAAAAGCAAACGTCATTGATGTGCAGGTAGTGACCAGCCCTTTTTCACCGCTGCCAGATGCTGGCGATGCCGAAAAAAGCCGTAAGACCCGGGTAGTAAGCATTTGGGTGCGTACCAGCGATAAGTCATTAAGTTTCCCGCCAGACTAGTGCCATCCTAGGCGCATGCAAGTCCCACTGAACGGTCATTCACGAAAGCTACGCGTCGGCGTGCTTTTTGGCGGACGCTCCGGCGAACATGAAGTTTCGCTGGCCTCCGCCGCCTCCATTATCCGCGGACTCGATCCGCAAAAATACGAAGCGGTGCCCATCGGCGTTACCAAAGAGGGCCACTGGCTGATCGGCGAAGGCGCGCAAAAAATGCTACCGGATGTTTTGCGGACCGGCCAGCGCGTGGTCATGAGTGCCGACCCCACCGAGTCGGCGTTGATGCCTATCGATGGAAGTGCGCGCGGCCAAAAACTAGATGTGATTTTCCCAGTGATCCACGGAACCTTTGGCGAAGATGGCACGATGCAAGGCTTGCTTGAGCTAGCCGGCTTGCCATTCGTGGGTGCCGGTGTATTGGGCTCCGCGATTGGCATGGACAAAGATGTGGCCAAAAAATTGATGCGAGTGGCTGGGATTCCGGTGGTGCCGTGGATCGCGGTGCAACGCGCGGACTGGGAACGCGACCCAAAAGCAATCCGTCGCGCGGTCGAGAAGAAATTTAAATATCCGGTTTTTGTGAAGCCCGCGACGCTCGGTTCTTCAGTAGGCATGACCAAGGTGCATTCTCGAACCGAGCTGGGCCCTGCACTGGATTTAGCGGCAGAATTCGCCATGAAAATTATGATCGAGCGCGCGGTAAGCGCTCGCGAAATCGAAGTTTCGGTTCTCGGTAATCATGATCCGCGAGCATCCATTCCCGGTGAAATCGTGCCGCACCGCGAGTTTTACGATTACGCGGCGAAATACTTGGAAGAAGGCACGCAATTACTCATTCCCGCAAAACTCAAAAAATCAGAAGTCAAGAAACTGCAGGCGATGGCGGTAACAGCGTTTCGCGCACTGGAACTGAGCGGGATGGCGCGCGTGGACTTTTTTATCGAAAAGCGCGGCGGAAAAATCTTCTTGAACGAAGTAAACACCATTCCTGGTTTTACTTCCATCAGCATGTATCCCAAATTGTGGGAAGCGAACGGTATCCCATTTCGGGACCTGCTTAGCAAATTGATTGATCTGGCGCTGGAGCAGCATCGAGAAAAAGCGCGCACTAAATATCAGATCGAATTGCCGGAAGGCGCTAGCGGCGCACTCGGTGGATAGAAAAGATTGGCCCGCGCAGCGCAAACAGCTGTTTGCGTGGAACTCAGCACAACTTGCGGCGCCCGCTTTTAATATTTAGTCCTACAGAATCTTTTGGCCTAACCCAGACAGAATCAATTCCACACCGAGCAGTGCGGTTCGATTGTGCTCATCAATGACAGGATTAATTTCCACCACTTCCATGGACGCCATCGCATCGCTGTCTGCAATCATTTCCATGGCTAGGTGAGCTTCCCGGTATGTTACGCCGCCGCGTACCGGTGTTCCGACTCCCGGCGCGTCGGATGGATCGACAAAATCCATATCCAGGCTCACAGAAATTCCATCAGTATCATCGGTCGCGTACTTTAAAGCGTCGGCCATCACTTCGCGCATGCCCCGCTCATCGATATCGCGCATGGTGAATACGCGCACGCCGGATTTTTTGACCAGACGCCGCTCCTGAAGGTCTAGGTCGCGCACTCCCACCAGAACTATATTTTGCGGTTCAACTTTTGGCTTGAACCCCAGAAGATCAACTAACTCCGGCGCACCGTAACCCATAACCGCGGCCAGCGGCATTCCGTGCACGTTGCCCGATGGTGACGATTCTGGCGTGTTCATATCGCCGTGCGCATCGAGCCAGATGTACCCAATTTGTTTTTTCTCCTTGCGGAAATGCGCAGCCACACCAGTGACGGCGCCTGCGGCAATGGAGTGATCGCCGCCAAGAACCAGAGGCACAAATTTTTCCTCGAGGCATTTTTGAACAATTTCGGCAAGATCTTTGCAGGTCTCGGCAATTTCCGCCATGTACTTGGCGCGCTTTTCACCGACCGGCATTTCTTCTGGTTGCTTAACAGGAATGTTGCCGATGTCTTCCACCTGATGACCAAGTTGCTTTAGCCGCGCTTGCAACCCCGCGACCCGCAACGCCGACGGGCCCATGTCGACGCCGCGTCGGCTCTGCCCTAGGTCCATGGGCACACCGATAATTCTGACTTTTTGCCCCATATCGTATTTCTTTCTTTGCGGTTATTAAGGATATACCCGGTAAATCATGCGCGGAAAGGGTATCACTTCCCGGATGTGCTCCGTGCCGCAAATCCAGGCCACGGTTCGCTCCAGGCCAAGCCCGAATCCCGCGTGCGGCACGCTGCCATAACGGCGCAGATCGAGATACCACTGAAACGGCTCTTCTGGCAGGTTGTATTCGTGCAGGCGCTTCACCAGCAAATCGTAATCGTGAATGCGCTGGCTGCCCCCGATGATTTCGCCGTAGCCTTCAGGGGCCAGCATATCGAATGCCAGCGCGAGATCGGGACGCTCCGGGTCCGGCTGCATGTAAAACGCTTTAATGGATGCCGGGTAGCGATGCACCATCACCGGCCGGTCGAATTCATTGGAGACGATGGTTTCCTCGTCGCCGCCAATGTCGTCACCGAATTTTGAGGAGTTATTGTGTTTGTTGAGAATAGCGATGGCTTCTTCGTAGCTGATGCGCGGAAAAGGTGGTTTTACGTTTTCCAGCTTTTTTGTGTCGCGCTTCAGAACTTCAAGTTCACGTGATTTGTTCTTGATCACGGATTGCACCACGGCACTCACCAGACCTTCGGCGAGGTCCATCATGTCGCCGAGTTCCGCGTAAGCGGCCTCCGGCTCGAGCATCCAGAACTCTGTGAGATGACGCCTGGTCTTGGATTTTTCCGCGCGAAACGTGGGGCCGAAGGTATACACCTTGCCCAGCGCCATTGCGGTAGCTTCGATGTAAAGCTGGCCGCTCTGCGTGAGATACGCTTTTTGGTCGTCAATATAATTCACTTCAAAAAGCGTGGAGGTGCCTTCGCAGGCTGCCGGAGTAAACATCGGAGCGTCGGTGAGGATGTAACCCTGGCTATCCATGAAATTTCGCGCGGCGCGAATGGCTTCCGCACGAATGCGCAAAATGCTGGCTTGCCGTGGAGTACGAATCCACAGATGGCGATGATCGAGAAGAAAATCGACGCCATGCTCCTTGAGCTGGATGGGATAGGGCTGGGCTTCCGAAACTTTCTGAAGCACCTGAATTTTTGAAACGCCCATCTCAAATCCACCTGGAGCGCGCTGCTCGGCGCGAATTTTCCCGGTGACGATGACGCTGGATTCCTGCGTGAGACCTTTCAATGCTTCAAACGCTTCAGGATTTTCCTGGAGCGCGCACACGCCCTGAATAATTCCAGTCCCATCGCGAAAAATGGGAAACATCAGCTTGCCCGATTCGCGCAAATTGTAGAGCCAGCCGCGTATGGTTACTTCCTGCCCCTCGTATTTGCCGGCTTCTTCGATGGAAATAATGGTCATTCGTCAGTTTTCCTAAATCGTAAAATGCGCAGCTGATTCCAATCGTCCAGGAAGGCAGGATCGATCCGCATCAAATTATTCGCCTAAATCTATTTTAGCAGTGGTGGGTTAAAAAGTTGAAAAGTCGACAACTCGGAAAAGCTAGCCCCATTCTTCTTCGAATTTGTCCATTGCGGCGCGTGCGGATTCCAGCAATTCGATTGCGGCAGGCGCGTCGTGGCCGGTTTTTTCTTTTAATTCAAGCACGATGGGAAGTTTCTCTCCATCGGGAGCAGTCTTGAGCAACTTGACAGCTGCGGGCCAGTCGATGGTGCCGGCATAGGGCGGAAGATGCTCGTCTTTTTCGCCATGATTGTCGTGCAGGTGCACGCTGGCCACCAGATCGCGCATGGGTTCAAAACATTTTTCGATGCGCTCTTCCGCTGGCCCATCGCAAAGATGTGCGTGCCCGATATCAAAATTAAAGCGCAAGCCGGACAGCCGGGTCTCGTCCACAAAAGTGCGCAGGTAAGCCGGATCGCCCATTTCGCTGGGAGTATTTTCAATGCACAAAGTCACGCCGCAATGGTGGGCGTGAAGCACGAGATGCTCAAGCGTGCTGAACGCTGCGTCGCGTTTACGCGGGTTCGCGGTTTCCCGCGAGCCGCCCATGTGCAGGATCATGCGTGAATACGGCAAATCTTCGGCCACATCGATGGCGCGTTTCAGTTCATCCATGGCTTCGATGCGGCGTACGCGTTCCACTTCGCAGATGGAAAGCGGCGTGCCGCCTTCACGCGTAGCACTGAGATCGCGACTATTCGGTGCGTGAAGCGACTCGAGAGTAAGTTTCTGGATGTTGAGAGTTTCACGCATGGCCTGGATTTCGGCGCGTGAAGTGTAATCAAAATGACTGCGCGAACAAAAAAGTTCGACGCCTTCAAAGCCGGCATGAGCGATCTGGCCCAGAAGTTCAGGAGTGACTTTGCGAGATATGAAAGGATAAGAGGAGAGAAGTCTGCGCATAAGCTGTCCCGAGAATTATATTCCTAGAAACACGCGCAGATTTGAAGAGTTGGCGCCGCTGACGCGAGAATAACAAGAGTGGTGGGCAAAATAGTTGGATTTAGCATCGACGTTAGTAGCCAATAGCAGAACCGTGGTCGCGAGGATCGGCGGCGCCGAAGCGCTCGCCGGTCTGCGCGTCGATGCCAATGGCATTTACAAGCCCGATGTGGCCCTTTCGTTTGGTGGGGTAACCATTCGCGTTAAGGGCCTGCTCGAATACCGGCGAAAATTCTTTTTCCAGCACAACTTCATCCGGCAGCCATTGATGATGGAAACGAGGGGCGTTGATCGTCGCCTGGGCTTCCATGCCCAGACGCATCCAGTTGATGACGCTCAAGAGCGTGGCGGAAATTATGGTGGGGCCTCCCGGGGAGCCGGTAACAAAACTCAATTTACCGTCTCGCAGCAACATCGTCGGAGTCATGGAGCTGAGTGGGCGGTGATTGGGAGCTATGGCGTTGGCATCCGATTGGATCAATCCGAAAAGCGCATTGGGCACGCCCGGTTGCGTGGTGAAATCATCCATTTCGTCATTGAGCAGAAATCCGGCAGAACTGGTGGCGTGCGATCCGTAGCTGTTATTTAGCGTATAGGTGCTGGCGACGGCGTTCCCTGTGGCGTCCACCACGGAGAAGTGCGTGGTGTGAGGACCTTCGCCAAGACTTACCACAGTGTTAGGCGCGCTGGATTGCCCAGCCGAGATTCCGCAGGCGTGCGGCGTGCCTGCTTTGATTTCCTTGCTTGTCGAGGCGTGCCGAGGATCGATGGTCGCGAAAAGTTCCTTGCCATAACACTCGCTGATGAGACCGGCGACAGGGACATTTGAATAATCAGGGTCCGCTAGATAAGCGGCGCGATCCGCGAACACGCGGCGCATGGCTTCCACCACCATACGCACGCTCTGCAAATCGTCCCAGCCTTTTAGCTGCGCTTGCTCGAGGATATTAAGCGATTCGATGATCGCTACACCGCCGGAACTGGGAGGTGGCGAGGTGAAAACGTCCCAGCGATGACCTTCGATCTGATAGTGAGCCCGGAGAATTTCACGAATCTTCGGCCGATAATTGGCTAGATCTTCAGCGGTGATGATGCCGCCGTTGCTTTGCATGTCGGCCACCAGCATGCGCGCAGTTTTGCCGCGATAAAAATCGGCCGCGCCGTTTTTAGCGATGCGCTGTAGAGTGGCGGCAAGTTCCGGCTGGCGGAAGATGTCACCGACTTTGTACGCCCGGGTTTGGTCGCGACTATTGGTTAGAAAGATGCGTTTGCTGACCGAGAATTTTTCCAGACCCGGTTTTTCTTCCTCGAATTCGCGGACCAGTTTTTCGCTGATGGGAAAGCCATCCCTGGCCAAATGAATCGCGGGAGCCATTACTTGGGCAAGCTTCATGGTGCCGTGAGTTTTGAGAACCAACTCAAGGCCAGCGACGGTGCCGGGAACGGCGACTGAGCGGTAACCGAGGGTGCTGGCGTCAGGAATGAGTTTGCCGTCCTGAATGTACATGTCGCGCGTGGCTTTTGCGGAGGCAACTTCACGATAGTCGAAGAAATTTGTTTTTCCATCGGCGAGACGCACAAGCATAAATCCGCCGCCGCCGATGTTTCCCGCGGCGGGTTCTACGACGGCAAGCGCGAAGGCTACCGCGACGGCGGCATCAACCGCATTACCACCCTGCTTCAGAATTGCGACCCCAGCCTGCGAGCCGAGCGCTTCGTCGGTAGCGACCATGGCGTGCGGACCGCGCACTGCTTGCCGGGGCCAAGTGTCAGATGCGTTGGTTTGATTCGTAGATCGGTCTTGGAGTTCGGCCGCCGTTTGCGCATGGCTGCGAGAAGCGAACGACAGAAGAAACATCAGGAGAAAACTACGAAGGAAAACATTTTTATTTTTTTTGCAGTCGACCCAATAAGGAATCGGACGGGCGTCGCCAAAATTCCCGCATGCGACTTCAGCCTTCGGGGCACCAAGTAGTTGGAGTCGAAAAGCGCGCTGATGCGGCGTCATTTATGCTTCGCTGAGAAATTCGACAGATGGGGGGCCAGGGAGCAAGCCCGCGGCGGTGCCGCGATTGATTAATTCGGTGACCGCTTGCTTGCCACGATCGCCGTAGCCGAGGGTCCATCTGTTGACGTACATGGCGACAAATTTATCGGCGGTGTCGGTTTCCATATCGCGCGCGAATTGCATGGCGTAGTTAAGAGCTTCTTCGCGATGCTCGAGGCCATATTCCACGCTATCGCGGATGGTACGCGCGATCTGGCGCCCCAATTGAGGGCCGAGGGCTCGACGAACGGCATTACCGCCGAGCGGCAACGGGAGATTGGTTTTTTCGTGCCACCAGACACCAAGATCGATGACCCGATGCAGGCCAAGTTTGGGAAAGAGAAGCTGACCTTCGTGAATAAGCAGTCCCGCGTCCACGGAGTCTGCCTTTACGGCGTCGATAATTTTGTCGAAGGGCATCACTACGGCTTCGAAATCCGGCTGGAAGAGTTTAAGAGTGAGATAAGCGGTGGTTTTCAATCCCGGGACGGCAATGCGTTTGCGACCAAGTTCTTCCTTGCGCAAGGGCTTGGAAGCCACAACGATGGGCCCGTAATTTTCCCCAAAACTAGCGCCGCAGTCGAGTAAGACGTATTTATCGCGAAGCGACGGGTAGGCGGCAAAGCTGACAGCAGTGACGTCGTAGGTTTCGGTTAAAGCGGCTTCATTGAGGGTCTGAATGTCGGAGAGGACGTGGGTGTATTTGTAACCGGGAGTGGAAAGTTTGTGAGTGGCTAGGGCATAAAACATGAAGGCATCGTCGGAATCCGGCGAATGCGCAAGCTTAATTTCCATAGGTTGTTTCTCGGCGCGCGGCGCTGGCTGGGTGGCAGGCATGGCGTGGTTACGTCCTTTTTGTTTGGCGATGAACGACCCGGTGGCTCCGTCGCAGTCTCTGGAGGCAGATAAGCGCCATGTGGCGCTGTCAGGGACCGATGCTGGAGAGAACCTCTGGCGTCTATCAGGCTTATGGGCCTGGTGCCGGAGCGTTTCGCTGGCACAGCCTAACATATCAATGGTGAGACAACAAATACCTTCAATAACCTAGACATACGGCTTCCTTGATGCTGACCTGCAGAATGGCATGCCCTCCACCGAGGGTGTGGACCGGGCTTTGAGGTACCCCCCACCCCCCCGTATTTACACAAAAGAGTTTGTAACTTGATGAAAACAAAGGATGGGGTGGTGCCAAAAGAGCGTGAAAAGCGCAAAGAGCCTGCAACTCGCTGAAAACAAAATAGTAACAAGTAAACATAACGTGGACCCCAACAAGACACGCTTGGAATGCGCAAGCTACATGAGGGCGAAAGTGGGAGCATGGGCTATGTTACTATATATTAACATACAGGTACAATAATAATTGCGTCGTCGAGCAAGTTAGAGATTTCAGGAAATTGGCTGACGATGGGACCATTATCAAGGAACCGAGACGTAAAACCCAAGGTTCTTAACTCAACGCGAACCTGGGCACCCCGCAGTTAAAGGATGGGTAGAGACACTTTGTAAGGGACGGAAACCACCATACGCGGCGGGATGCTAGGCGGGGGCTTTGGCGGATTTGTCTGCGGGGTGGATTACGACTTGGCGTTCTTCGCCCATGCCGATGCTTTCGGTACGGACGCCGGGAATGTCTTTGAGGGCGAGATGAACGATGCGGCGTTCGCGCGAGGACATGGGATTCAGGCGGAAAGGTTGGCGGGTGGCCTCCACGCGTTCGGCGGCAACTTTGGCGGTCATGCGTAGCTCTTCGAAGCGCAGCGCGCGATAGCCAGCGCAATCGACATGAATTTTTTCGTGGAAGGCCGGCTCGAGGCGGAGTGCGCGGAAAGCCAGGTGCTCGATGGCCTTCAGAACTTCGGCGTTTCGTTCCAGCAGGATGTCTTTGTCTTTTCCATCGAGGTCGGCGATTACTTCAGCGTGGCCTTCCAGGCCGGCGGTTTCCGGGGGAACGGCGCGAACATTTACTTTCAGGTCGAGGCCTGCGGCGCGCACGCTGTCATCCAGAAATTTCTGCAGAGCTTCCGCGGTTGCGGTGCGATCCAGCTTGCCATCGTGGATGAAGTTCGGAATCATCAGCCTTTCAAACGAAGCGGTGCGATTACGTGCAGTTCTTTTCGCCTATGATTTTTTGCCTCGAACAGGTTTTGTAACCGGGGCAGCGATTACCGGATGGTGGCGATTCAGGTACCACTGCTGCGCAACGCCAACGATGCTGCTGGTGAGAATATACACCGCCAAGCCACTGGAAATCGGGGAAATGATAAAGATTCCGGCCATGGTGATAGGCATGATTTTCATCATCATTTGCTGCTGCGGATCGGTGGAGGTCATGGGAGTCATTTTAGAAACGAGGTACATGGATAGGCCCATCGCGACAGGCAAAACGTAATAGGGATCACGCGCGGACAGGTCGGTGATCCAGCCAAACCAGCGGGCGTGGCGCATTTCGATGGCGTAGCGCAGAGCGTTGTTCAAGCCGAACCAGATGGGCATCTGCAGAAACATCTGAAAGCAGCCGCCGGCGGGGTTGATTCCTTCGCGGCTATAGACGGCCATTACTTCTTTATTCATTTCCGCTTTGCGCGGGTCGTTGAGTTTGTATTTTTTGTAGCGCTCCTGGATGGCTTTAATTTCGGGGCCAACGCGCTGCATCTTCATGGTGGTTTTGTAGCTGGAGATGCGCAGCGGGAACAGCGCCATATTGATGACCAGGGTGAGCACAACGATGGCCCAGCCCCAGTTTGGAATGTAGTTGTGCAGCCACTTGAGCGTGTGGAAAAGCGGGTCAGCGATAAATTCCATCCAGCCGAAATTCACAAGGCCGTGGAGCGGCGGATTCATGTGCTTGAGATCGTCGTAATCTTTCGGGCCGACGTACACTCGTAGGGCGAGAGCTTGCGGACCGGTCGCGGTGGCGACTTCGGGAACGGGTTCGGCGCCGGGCTGGCCGTTCACCTGAGCGGGATGAAAATCTTTCCAGTAGCGAGTCTGCAGCGTGCCCGGAGCGGCGCCGTTGGGGGGAAGAAACGCGGCGGTGAAGTAGCGGTCTTCGATGCCGGCGAAATCTTTTCCGCCTTGCCAGACGCCGGGTCCCCAGTGGTCGAGGCCGTCGAGTTTCTTGTAGGGGAAGTTGTTGATTTTTCCGCTTTCGCTGTAATAGGTGGTGACGGTTTCAACAGGGGCGGGATTAGTGACGGTGAGGTCGCCGAAACCGCCGAGCCAGGCGAGGCCGGCCTGGAGGGGCTTGCCGTCGAGCTTGGCGGTTACGTCGGCGCGAACCACATAGCTATTCTCGAAGCTAAAGCGTTTGGTGATATCGAGGTGACCGTCGCTCCAGGAAAACTCCACGCTGGCCGGGGCGGTGATTCCGCTTTGTATCAACGTTGCTGGATCGGGCAGCACGTCGCCCGGTGCAGCGGAGTTGTGGTTACGGGCCGTGAGTCGTGCAACTGTCGCTGTCGCTCGGTAGAGGCCGGTGTTGGCGGCCTTTTCCAGGTCAGAATTGTCGAGAATGAGCGAAAAAGGCCAGCCGCCGACTTGCTCTGCGGCTTCCGGGTGAACCACGTCCAAAACACGCTGGGGTTTGTTGTCGTCCTTATATTTAAGGAGTTGCCAGCTTTTGACCACGCCCCCGCGATTGGAAAATTCCACTCGATAGAGATCGCTTTGAATAACGATGGGGCGCTCTTGGGTATCGGACTTCGCGGAAATGGGGGTGACGGGGGGGGTTGAGGGATTTTTACTGGTAGATGCTTGCCTTGAAGTCGCGGCAGGAGTCGCGGGCGAGACTGTTGATGGAGTTTGCGGCGCGCTGACCACGGGCTTTGGCTGCGGAGGAACGACGGGCGGCTTGGGCGCGAAAAATTTGATCCACAAAAGAATTACCAGCATGGAAAGCAGCGAGGCGCCGAGGATTCTCATCTCCGGAGCTTTCACGCCGTTTTGCTGCGGAGCATTCACGAATGCACCTCGTCCGGAATCGGGTCGTAGCCAAACCTGCGAGAAAAAGGATGACAGCGCGCGAGGCGCTTCATGCCAAGCCAGACGCCGCGCGGCACGCCGAAGCGCTCGATAGCTTCATAGGTATATTGCGAGCAAGTGGGATGGAAACGGCAATTACCGGCGAAGAGCAGAGAGAGATAGGCCTTATACAAACGTAGAGCGAGAAGCGCGACGCGCACGGGATAGGAGTGCCCGGTTTTCTTTTCGGGGACTGCAGGTTGGGCGTTCACGGATTCTGCAACAGGCGCAGCAGGTCCGCGGTCAACGTGGAACGGGCGGAACGCGCCACGATGTTCTTGGGATGAATGACAATGTCCCATCCTGGTGGTATCTCCAGACGATGACAACGAACAGCCTCCCGCAAGCGACGGCGAATACGATTGCGCACTACCGCGCCGCCGAGAGCCTTTTTAATGCTGAATCCGAAACGGCTCTGCGGCAATTGATTGGCGCGAAAAAAAGCAACGAAGTGAGAGCTGGAACGCCTTCGGCCGGCGCGATAGACGGCGTCGAAATCTCCGCGGCGCACCAAGCGCGCGTCGCGCGGAAATTGAAGGCGCGGTTCATCATTCATTCGGCTTCATTCAGGCTTCATACGGGCGTGAGGCGATGACGGCCCTTCTTACGGCGAGCGGCGAGGACCTTGCGGCCTCCCGCGGTTTTCATGCGTGCGCGGAAGCCATGCGTTTTGGCGCGGCGTCGTTTGCGCGGCTGGTATGTGCGCTTAGGCAAAACAATTCTCCTTTAAGGCATGGCCGGACGAATGGCCAATCTTGATGATGCGTTCGCAAACCCGTTTGGTGCAATGTGCGGGTAGAAAGCGAAGTACTGGCCGCAGAAGCGGCTGGATTTGAATTGTTAAGTGTAAGCGAGGCGTTGGATAGGGTCAAGAAAGGGGGCTATCTGAATTTGAAAGCAGTACAGTATCATGCGCTACCACCGCGGGAATGCAGGTCGAAGTGGAATGGTGCATGTTCAACGTGAGGTAGGAATGAATTTGATGATTCGACGGAAATTTTGGATTTCGGGACTAGTGCTTGGGGCCTCCGTATTTCTTTGCCTTTCATCGGGCATTCCATTTGTCGCGGAGACGGCGGCGCAGGAGCAGCCTGCTGGGCAGGATAAGGCGCAGGGCAAAAGTAGCGGAGGCGATGCGGCGGATGCGAAACAGGCGGTGCGAGCTAAGCCGGGGACTAAGCAAGCGGTGGAGGCGCGGTTGAAGGCGGTGGAGCAGGCGAAGCCGACGGACGCGACGGGGCCAATTCATGAGGTGGAGAAGACGCTTTTTGCGACGCGACGATTTGAGCAGGCGACGATTTCGCCGGATGGCTCGCGGGTGGCGTGGGTTGAGACGTTGATTGGGAAGGATGGGGCGCCGTCGGGGAATACGGCGATTTATGTTTCGGGAGTGGAGACGAAGGGGGCGCCAAAACGTCTGAGGGCTGGAGTGAGTGCGGGGGATCATGAGGAAGGCAATGTGGCGTGGTCGCCGGACGGTAGACGGGTAGCGTTTTTGTCGGATGCGGTAAAGGCTGGGCAGCGGCAGTTGTATGTGGCGAACGTTTCAGGTGGGAATGGACGCGCAACTAGCTCATTGAACGCATCGGGCGCGGCTAACCCGGCTGACGCAGCGGGCGCAAAGAACGCTGTAAATGTAACGGGCGCAGTGGATGCGGCTAGCGCAACAAATTCAACGGGCACAACGAGCTCAGTAAATGTGGGCGCGGTGGCGAAGAGGCTGACTAGCGTGAAGGGGTTTTTGGCTGCGCCTAGCTGGTCGCCGGATGGAAAGACGATTGCGGTTTTGTTCACTGAGAATGCGACGCGCGCTTCTGGGCCGCTCGTGGCGGAGACTCCCGAGACGGGCGAGATAAAGGATGCCTTTTTTGAGCAGCGGCTGGCGGTGGTGGATGTGGCGAGCGGGAAGCTGCGACAAATTTCGCCGGCGGACACTTATATATATGAGTACGACTGGGCGCCGAATGGATCGCGCTTCGCGGTGACGGCGGCGCTAGGGAATGGCGACAACAACTGGTGGGTCGCGGAACTGTACACATTGGAAGGCGCGACGGGCTTGATGAAATCGATTTATAAGCCACATCTGCAGATTGCCGATCCGGTGTGGTCGCCAGATGGAGAAAAAATAGCGTTTGTTGAAGGACTGATGAGCGATGCGGGACTGACGGGCGGCGACATTTATTCGGTGGACGCCAGCGGTGGAGAAGCGCAGGACCTGACGCCGGAAATAAAAGCTTCGCCGAGCTGGATTGGGTGGACTCCCGAGAAGAAAATAATTTTTACAGAATTTGTCGGCGGAGACGTGGGACTTGCGAGTGTTGATCCGCAGAGCAAAAAGGTGGAAACGCTGTGGAGAGGCGGGGAGTACCTGGCGTCGGGCGCGGGAGGATTTTCCCCGACGATTTCGCTGGCAAGAGATGGCGCGACCATGGCCTTTGTGCGCGAATCGTATGCAGCGCCACCGGAAGTATGGGCAGGGAAAGTTGGGGAGTGGAAGCAGGTTACGCGGCGGAATGAGGGTGTGACGCGCGAGTGGGGAGACGCGAAGAGTATTGAATGGAAAAATGGCGGGTATGAAGTGCAGGGCTGGCTGCTATATCCGAAGAATTTTGATGCCAGCAAAAAATATCCGCTGGTGGTTAATGTGCATGGAGGGCCGAGCTGGGCTTCGGTTTCGAAGTGGCCTTCGCCGCATGGTTACGCCACGGCGCTCGCCGGAGCTGGGTATTTTGTGCTGAATCCTAATCCGCGCGGAAGCTATGGGCAGGGAGAGGCGTTCACGCGGGCGAACGGGAAGGATTTTGGCGAAGGCGACTTCGCGGACATTCTGGCGGGCGTGGATGAAGCGATGCGCGTGGCGCCGATTGACGCGAGCCGGCTGGGGCTGACGGGGTGGAGCTACGGCGGATTCATGACCATGTTCGGGGTGACGCAGACGAACCGATTCAAGGCGGCCATGGCCGGCGCGGGGATTGCGGACTGGCAGAGCTATTACGGCGAAAATTTAATTGATCAGTGGATGATTCCTTTTTTTGGTAAATCGGTTTACGACGATCCGGAAATTTACGCGAAGAGTTCGGCGATAAATTTCATCAAGAAGGTGAAGACGCCGACTCTAGTTATCGTGGGTGATAGCGACGGCGAATGCCCGGCACCGCAGTCGTACGAATTCTGGCACGGGTTGAAGGCCCAGGGAGTGGAGACGCAGCTGGTGGTTTACGAACATGAGGGGCACATGTTCGCGAAACCGCAGCATCAACGCGACGTGATCGAGCGAACGCTGGGCTGGTTCGACGCTCATCTGAAATGATTGAGTGGCGCTCGCAAAACGCCGACACAAACTTTATTCTGGTTAGAGCTTCAGGAAATCTCATGCGCGCAATAAGCAAATGGCAGACGGATTTTGTGTGGTTGTTGACCGTTTTGCTGTTGCTTTGGGCAGGACTGGCGCCAGGTGTGGTGGCACAAAATCCGCGAGGGACGTTGCGAGGCGTGGTTTCAGATTCCAGCGGCGCGCGGATACCGGGCGCGATAGTCACCGTTGAATCGGCGGGCTTATCGACTGAACGGCAAGTAGAGGCGAGTGAGCGAGGAGAATTTCGCATGGACGGCTTGCTGCCCGGAGCGTATCGGGTACGAGTGGAGGCTGTGGATTTTCAGGTGGCCGAGGCGCGCGTGGTAGTGCAGGTGAGTTCCGGGCGCGATATCGATGTGGTGTTGAAGCCGGCTGGCGTGCACCAAGAAGTGAATGTGAGCGGCGAGGCCTCTTCGATCACGACACAGCCGGTGGATGTGGCGAGCGCGGTGCAGCAAGGCATCGTGACGGCGCAAGATTTGCGCGAAATTCCGCTAGCGCATCGAAGCTTTGCAAATATCGCGTACCTGGTGCCGGGGACGGAACCGGTCGAGCCGTCGGATCCAACGAAGGCGCGCATCACTGCGGTGTCCACGGGGGGAAGTTCAGGTCTGAATAACGAACTATCCGTGGATGGCGTAGATAATTCCGACGATTACATCGGAGGATTTTTGCAGAATTTTTCGCCTGAGTCGATTGAGGAGTTTGCGTTCCGGACTTCGCAAGAGAATGCTGATACGGGACGTACGACGGCAAGTTCGGTGGTGATCAGCACGCGACGGGGCACGAATGAATTGCACGGCGAGTTTGCGTTTTATGAGCGGGCGGCGGCGCTGAATGCTCGCTTCCCTATTGAAAATCCGGCGCCGGATCCGAAGCAGCCGTTTTCGCGGCAAAATTATGTGGGAACGCTGGGTGGAGCGATCAAGCCGGGAAGGTTGTGGTTCTTTTCATCATTCGAGTACGTGCACGAAGACGCCAGCATAGCGTATAGCCCGAATAGCCAGAGCCAGTTTGCGGCTTTGGCGGAGCTGGCGGCAGACGGCCTGATTCCGGGTGTGAATTCCATTCCAGTGCCGAAGACTACGCCGGTGCCGTTCGATGATTTTCTGGGGATGGCGCGGCTCGACTGGAAACAATCGGCGCATTCGCAGTGGTTTCTGCGGGCTTCGAGCGACAGCTATTTGACGAGGAACGATTTGATCCAGCAAGGGACGCTGCCGTCGACGGGAGCGACTTCGCATTCGAATTATTTGAATCTGGCACTTGGGGAGCAATACGCGTTCAGTCCTACGTGGGTAGGAACATTTTTATTTGGGGCGAGTGGACTACACCGGACGGAAACGCGCAATGATTACGTGGGGTTTTCGCTGCAGTTTCCGTTCAGCGCGAGCTTTCGAACGGTTTCGGGGCTGGATACTTTTGGCGACAACCAGTTTGCAACGGCGATTACCGCGTTCCCGGTGGTGCGCAACCAGGAGAAATACCAGCTGCGCTATGACGTAAGCCATTCGGGGGGACGGCACGCGCCAAGCTTCGGCATAAATTTCATTCATGAGCCGGTATTGAGCGGCGCGCTTTCGGGGTCGGCGGAAACGGTGCTGGCTTATCCGCAGGATCCCAGTTTTTACGCCGCGAATCCGTCGGAATTTTTCTTTAGCGCGAGTTGCGCGATGCAGCCGGACCGGGCTTCGGGAATTACTTGCACGGCGGTGCCTGCGAGCGACGGGAGTTTCTCGCAGAATGTGCAACGACTGGGATTTTACGCGCAAGATTCGTGGCGGGTGACGAGACATCTGACGGTCAATTATGGATTGCGCTACGACACTACGTTTGGATTGTTCGAGGCGTCGGGGCGGAGTCAACTCGAAAATCCGGCGTACCTGACGCTGCAAGCGTTACAGATTCCGCTGGTGCAGGGTGCGCCGCATGATTATCGCGGGGCGGTGGCGCCGCGACTGGGTGTTGCTTACGCGCCGGGAACGTCGGGACGAAGCGTGATTCGTGCTGGCATTGGTTTGTACTACAACGATCTGGCGCAAAACGGGTGGGTGGGCGCACTGCAAGGGGTGAACACTGCGCCGCTGGCGTGCGTGAACGCAGTGAGTGCGACGCCGGATGCGGGTTGCGTACCTGGAGCAGCGACGGGTGGCGCGGGCGCGCTGATTGATCCGAATTACAAAACCCCGTACGCACTACATGCCAGCGTGGGATTTGAGCACGCCTTCAATCCCAACTGGACGGTGAGCGCCAGCTGGGTACACGAGCAGGGCGTGCACGGCTACCGCAACTATCAATATAACCCGGGATTTACACTGTTCACGCCGCTGTTTGCCGCGGGTGACACCGCGGATCAGATGCAATACGTGCCGGCGATTTCCGTGGCCCACTCTGATAATCGTTCCAGTTACGACGCGTTGCTGGTGCATGTGCAGGGGAACGTGTCACGAAGATTTAATTTGATCGCGAATTATTCTTTGTCGTCGGCGAAAACGTGGGGCTGCATACTGGGCGAATTGTTCGACTACGTGAACGGTGTTTGCAATCCGCTGCGGCCGTTCGGGCCGGGAGATTATGGGCCGTCGGGAGAAGATGTGGGGAGCCGCGTGGTGGTCGCGGGGGTTTTTCGCGTGCCAGCCGGGTTTGCGTTGAGCTTATTGTTTCAGGCAGAGACCGCGAGACCGATTACATTGACTACGCCCGTGGATGTGAATGGATTGGGAGACTCAGGGGACGATCGCGCGGTGATTAATGGAGTGCAAACGACGATGGACGAGTTTCGCGGGACTCCTTACGTGCAGGCGGATCTGCGGGTGAGCCGGCCGTTTACGTTTCATGACCGTTGGTCGGTGACGCCGTTCATTGAGTTTTTTAACTTGTTTAACCGCAATAATCCTGGCGCGAATTATGTGACGGACATCAGCGCGCTGCCGACGCCGGTGAATAGCCTGACGAATGCCACGGCGTTTTGTTTGAATGCGGATTGCTCGCAGACCAAACCGATCACCAGTCCCAAACAACTGTTGGTGCCGGCTGGTGCGCTGGGGGATTTTTTTGGTCCGGGTACTACCGTGGGGATTCCGTTTGCGGCGCAGGTGGGAGTGCGGGTGACGTTTTAGTTTTTTGAATTAGCGAAGACACGTAGTTTTTGCAGGTTGCTGGATTCACCGCCTGTGGATAGCTGCGTTTGACCGTCCCGGAGCGGTCCCCTAGAATCAAAATGTAATGCGTGTCGCACTGCTCTGTAACGCAGAATCCTCGCTTAAAAATTAAACTGGATGCCGAGCCTCAAAAATGTTTGAAAATTTAACGGAAAGACTGCAGCGCACATTTAAAAATCTTCGTGGACAGGGGAAGCTGACCGAAGAACACCTGGATGCGGCGCTGGTGGAGATTCGCGAAGCGCTGCTGGAAGGCGACGTGAATGTTGGAGTTGCCGACGAGCTGCTGAAGAACATCCGCGAAAAATCGATTGGCACGGAAGTGATGATGCAGCTTTCGCCGGACCAGCAGGTGGTCAAGACGGTTCGGGATGAGCTGACGACGCTGCTGGGGAAACACGCCAAGCCGCTGTTTGCTTCGAAGCCGCCTTCGGTGTGGATGATTGTGGGTTTACAGGGCTCTGGTAAGACAACGACAACGGGAAAACTGGCGAAGTGGCTGGCTTTGCACGGACACCGGCCGCTGGTGGTTTCCACCGACGTATACCGGCCTGCGGCGCGTGAACAACTTTCGCAGGTGGCTAAGGCGGTGGGCACGGCGATCTGGCAAGGCACGGGAACGAACAAGCCGATTGAAATTGTGAAGGGCGCGATCAAAGAGGCGAAACTTTCCGCGAGCGACGTGATTCTGGTGGATACGGCGGGACGGCTGCACATCGATGATTCGCTGATGGAAGAATTGAGCACGCTGAAGAAGGAATTGAATCCCAGCGAGATACTTTTTATCGCGGACGCGATGATCGGGCAGGACGCGGTGCGGTCAGCGGGCGAATTTCACAAGCGGCTGGGGCTGACGGGAGTGATCCTCACGAAGCTGGACGGCGATGCGCGCGGAGGCGCGGCGCTGTCCATCGGCAAGGTGACGGGCGCACCGGTGAAGTTTGTGGGCTTGGGCGAAAAGTATGATGCGCTGGAGGGTTTTTATCCGGAGCGCATCGTGTCGCGGGTGCTGGGCATGGGCGACATCATGTCGCTGATCGAGCGCGCCGAGCAGGCGGTGGACAAAAAAGCAGCAGCGGAGCTGGAACGCAAGCTGCGGACCGAGGGATTTACGCTGGAAGATTTTCGCGACCAGCTGAAGCAGATTCGCAAGATGGGGCCGCTGGAGCAGTTGGTTGATATGTTACCGAAGGTTGGCCCGCTGCAAGGTTTGCCGAAGGATGCGAAGGTGGATGAAAGTAAATTGAAGCAGGTGGAAGCGATTATCAATTCGATGACTCATCAGGAGCGGCGGGATCACAGCGTGATCGATGGGAAGCGGCGGAAGCGGATCGCTAAGGGGAGCGGGACTACGGTGCAGGACGTGAATCAGGTGATCAAGCAATACATGCAGATGCGGCAGATGATGAAGCAGTACGGGGCCTTGGCGGCCAGGAGCAAGATGAAGGGGTTGGGCAAGTTGGCGGGACTGTCGTAATCCGAATGAAGACTTGGCAAGGCCCACATACACCATTATAATATGTATGACAATGTGAGCGTTGTGGGGTGTTTCCGTGAAACTAAAACTAAGAGCCGTTGGTACCTCGACCGGCGTAATACTCCCTAAAGAACTTCTTCATCGGCTGAAGTTAAAAAAGGATGATTCTCTTTTTGCCATTGAAGCCCCGGGCGGTTACCTCTTAACCCCGTATGACCCAGAGATCGATGAGCAACTTCGAATCGCTATCGAATTTATGACGGAGTACCGGGATATCTTCCGCGCTTTAGCTAAATGACCGAGCCCCACTGGCTGAGTCTGCGACTGGTTCTGTTAATTCATTCCTATTCTCTTGCGGAACATGGCGGCCAGAATGGAATTCGCGATCAAGCGTTGCTGGGTTCCGCGCTGGCGCGACCCCGTAATCGGTTCATGTATGAACCCGACGTGGACTTGGCCGATCTGGCTGCATCGTACAGCTTTGGTCTAACAGGTAATCATCCTTTTCACGATGGCAACAAGCGAATTAGCTTGAGCGTTGCGGGTACATTTGTGCGCCTCAATGGGTTCCGGCTAACAATTGAAAATCGTGCTGATGCCATTCATACCGTCGTAGAATTGGCGGCGGGTAAACTAAGCGAGAAAGAATTTGCGGCGTGGATGAGGGCTCGTCTGAGGAAACAATGGTGATTCGCTTTTTAAATTGATTGCACTAAGAGGCGAGCGATTTGGAGGGCTAGGGATTCGGGGCTTATGTCGGTGCGATTGCTGAGGATGATGATGGTGACGCCGGCGAGTGGATCATCGACGCCTGGGGCGTTTGGGGCCGCATGAGCGGCCGCGGATTTGTTTTTGGCGAAGCGGACGATGTAGGAGTGGAAGCCCTCGGTTTCGCCGTAGTGCCACATGCGCGGGTGTCCTTCGTAGGGGTCGAGGAACCAGCCGAAGCCGTAGGAGACCGGGCTGCCTTCGGGGCGGTCGGAGTTGGCTGGCCAGCGCGGTTGAGCATCGGCGTTTACAGATGTGGCGGGCAAACTGACGGGAGTCAGGGCGGGTTGCATTTCTTCTTTGCTGAGAAGCTTGTTGGTGCGTAGCGCTTCATCCCAGTTTGCTAAGTCTTCCAGAGAGGAGTAGATACCCCCGTCGCCCAGCGTGGCGGACGTGGAGCTTTGGTCGGTTTGCTTCCAGGTGTTTCCTTCTTTGGTGTGGCCGTAGGCGCGATTGGTGATTTCGTTTCGACCTTTTACGTAGGCGACGGTGTGGTCCATTTTGAGCGGCGCGAGAATTCGTTGGCGGAGAAATTCGGGGAAGGGCTGGCCGGAAACTTTGGCGACGACCAAGCCGAGCATTACGTAACCGGAATTGCTGTAGTACCACTGCGTGCCGGGCGGAAACATGCCGTGATCGGTTCGTTCGAGGAGGGTTAAGACTTCGGCGTCCTGGATTTGATGATCGTCAGTCCACTTCCCTTTCGTTGCTGGCTGCTCCATGAGATTTTCGTAATCTTGCAAACCGCCGGTGTGATTCAACAGATTGCGGATAGAGATGGATTTTCCGTAGGCCGGGAAATCGGGGAAAATGTCGGCTAGTTTCTGATCGTAGCGGAGTTTGCCGTCGTGGACGAGCAGCATGATGGCCATGGCGGTGAATTGTTTGGAGCAAGAGGCTAAGCGGAAATTAGTGCTTGGATCGATTTTCGCGGCGCTATGAAGGTCGCGCAGGCCGTAGCCGCGTTCGAAGAGTTTTTTTCCATCCTTAACGACGAGTACCGCAGCGCCAGGAGAGTTGGGGGCAACGATCGGCGCGAATATGGAGTCTATGTTGCGGGCCAATGTGGAGGAGTTGGATGGATCTTGCGTGCCGGCGTTTGTTGCGCCAACGAAGAGAAAGAATGCGACGGCGAGTTTAATAAGAGGCCTCGGGCGCGATTTTTCTAATTGCGGGCGAAACATAGTTCTTCGTATGCGCGACGGTGCTACGTTACAAAGCTCTGATGATCTGTAACGCTAGTGTCTACTATAGTGGGAGTTGCGAGGGTCGTGCTGGTGTAGGCACAAGAACCGGACCCATAATCGATAAGTTCCGTTGTGATTGAGCGTCTCTCTGGCGATTGGCGTGCAGCATCTATTCTTATTCTTAAAATCGCGGTACTAATAACGGGCGCCGAAATCGAGAGTTGGGCGGGGTGACTTTTGACGTATGACCTGATTGTGATCGGTTCTGGGCCCGGGGGGCAGCGCGCGGCTATACAGGCTGCGAAGGCCGGCAAGCGCGTAGCGATTGTGGAAAGCCAATCGTCGGTGGGAGGGGTGTGCATCAATACGGGAACGATTCCCAGTAAGACGATGCGCGAAGCGGTGCTGCACCTGTCGGGATTTTACGACAAGAATTTTTATGGCGTCAGCCACACGAACGGCAATGAGCCGGTGGCCATGGCGGACCTGAACTTCAGAGTGCAACACGTGGTGGAAAATGAAGTTGGCGTGATCCAGGACCAATTGAAGCGCAATGGCGTGGTGCTGATTCACGGGACGGGTAGCTTTCGGGACGCCCATCATATTCGCGTACAGAGTATGAATAGCGTGGGAGAGTTTGAAGCGGCGTTCGTGGTGATCGCTACGGGAACGAAGCCGGCCGTGAATCCCAAGGTGCCCATCAACGGGCGAAATATTATCAGCAGCGATCAGATTTTAAGCATGCCGCATATTCCGCGGACGCTGATTGTGGTGGGCGGCGGAGTTATCGGGGTGGAATACGCGTGCATGTTTGCGACGTTGGGCGTGCGCGTGATTATTGTGGAGAAGCGGCCGCGCTTGCTGGAGTTCGCGGACACCGAAATGGTGGAAGCGCTTATGTATCATCTGCGCGACAATCGCGCTACGTTGCGGCTGAACGAAGAAGTGGAGAGCGTGGAAGAGCTGCCGGACGGGAAGGTAGCTGCCAACCTGGTCAGCAAAAAACGAGTGATCGCCGATGCGCTGCTGTATGCGGTGGGCCGCCACGGAAACGTCGAGGGTTTGAATTTGGATGCGGCGGATATTTCAGCGGATGACCGCGGGCGAATCACGGTGGATGCGGATTTCCGTACCACACAGAAACATGTTTTTGCGGTGGGAGATGTGATCGGATTTCCGAGTTTGGCTTCGGTATCGATGGAACAGGGGCGAATCGCCAGCGCTCGCGCGTTCGGGCTTCCGGTGAGCAGCGATCCGGAGGGGTATCCGTACGGAATTTATACGATTCCACAGATTTCGTTTATCGGGAAAACCGAGGAGCAGCTTACCGAGGCAGACGTTCCGTATGAAGTGGGTGTCGCGTATTACCGGGAGATCGCGCGAGGGCAGATCAGCGGGCATACGGAAGGCCGATTGAAATTATTATTTCATCGCGAGACATTGGAATTACTGGGCGTGCATATTTTTGGCGAAGACGCGGCGGAGTTGTTACACATCGGACAGGCTGTGTTTTTACTGAAGGGCAAAGTGACTTATTTCGTGAATACCGTTTTTAACTATCCGACGCTGGCGGAGTGTTATAAGACAGCGGCGTTTAATGGTTTGAACCGGCTGCAGTAAGCGGCTCTCTGGACTGCCCCGTGGCAGCCTGAAAACCCGAGACATAGAGAGTGTTACCTACGACCTTGAGGCTACGGGTTAGGTGCGTCCAAATACCACCGGCTAATGGCCCGTTGAGCAGAGTCTGCGATTGCCGGGCGGTGGGCTGCCAGGCTATGATTGTTGGTTACGGAGGCATGACTTAGTGTTGACTATTCGTTTAGCAAGGATTGGGAAGAAGAAGAAGCCGTTTTATCGCGTGGTGGTGATTGAGAGAACCCGCCCGCGCAACGGCCGCGTGAAGGAATTGGTGGGCACGTACGACCCATTGAAGAAGCCCGCGGAGATCAAGCTGGATTCCGAGCGCATTAAGTATTGGCTTGGCGTAGGCGCACAGCCCAGCGACACAGTGCGGAGTTTTCTGAAGCTGCAAAAAATTGCGTAGTTGATTTTTTGCCTGCGCGGCCAGATGTTCGGGAACTTTTGGTCGCCGCGCGGGTTGTTCAGCTAGAAGACACATCGATACTTGGTAGCCCGCCACTCTGTCCCCCTAGTGACGGATGTATCCAGGAGCAGCCAATGAAGGAACTGGTAGAGATTATCGCCAGGGCCCTCGTGGACCGTCCCGAAGAGGTGCAAGTGCGGACGGTCGGGGGAGCGCAAGTCACCGTGCTGGAGCTACGGGTCCATGGTGACGACTTGGGCAAAGTGATCGGACGGCAGGGGCGAACTGCCAAGGCTATCCGCACGGTGCTGAGTGCGGCGGGGACGAAGATGCGCAAGCGGTTTACGCTGGAAATATTGGAAGATTGAGCGGCGAGAATCAGCGATGGCCCGGGTGGATTGTGGTGGCGCGGGTTTTGCGGCCGCGCGGGAATAAAGGCGAAGTGGCGATAGAGCTGCTCACGGATTTCCCCGAGCGGCTGACAAAACTACAGGAAGTTTTTCTTGGGCGCGTGCACGGCGAAGCGTCTGCTGCAAAATTCGTGGGCGCGTTTGGCGCGAGCGAACCGACTGCTATAGGGGTAAAATCCTGCTGGCTCAGCCAGAATCATCGCGGGCAAGGTGTGTTTCATTTTGCCGGCGTTGCTTCGATCAATGAAGCGGAGAAATTTCGGGGGCTGGATGTTCTGCTGCCATTTGAGCAGCGGGCGAGCTTGCCCCCGGGGCAATATTTTGTGGCGGATTTGATTGGGTGCGCGGTGTTTGAAGCTGCCAGCCGTGAGTCGGCGGTGGCTTCTTCGCCATGCTCGATGGCTACGGCTCCGCAATTATTGGGCACGGTGCGGGATGTGCAATTTCCCGGCGAAGGCGAGAGCGTGCGTGGGACGCCGTTGCTCGAAGTGGAGACGGAGCAGGGGGAACTGCTGATTCCGCTGGCTGAGGATATTTGCAGGAGGATCGATCCTGGGGCGCGGAGGATTGAGGTGGTGTTGCCTGAGGGATTGCTGGATTTGAATTTGGAATAAGCGCGTGTGCGTAGGAGCGAAGGAGGAGAAAAAGCGTCGCCTGTTTCGGTCGGGATGACTAGTTTTTGCTTGTGGATGGTTGCCGGGTTGTTCAAAGTAACGCTACGCTCTCGCGAATGACAAAGATGCGATTTGATTTGATTACCATTTTTCCGGATTTTTTTGCGGGCCCGCTGGATCACGGGATTTTGCGGCGCGCGAGAGAGACGGGAATTGTTGAAGTGAACGTGCAGGACCTGCGTGTGTTCACGAAGGACCGGCATCGCACCGTGGATGACCGGCCGTTTGGCGGTGGTGAAGGGATGGTGCTGAAGCCGGAGCCGCTGTTTGAGGCGGTGGAACATTTGCTGGGTGCGCCGGTTGGTTATGCGACTGATAAGCGAGAGCTTCCTGGGGGGACGGCGATTGTGCTGCTGTCAGCTTCGGGCAAACGATTTGATCAAGAAACGGCGCGCCGGTTTGCGAAGTTGCAGCGGATTGTTTTGATTTGCGGGCGGTATGAGGGTGTTGACGAGCGCGTCGCGGAACATCTGGCTACGAATGAAATTTCGATTGGCGATTTCGTTCTGAGTGGTGGCGAATTGCCGGCGATGCTGATTGTGGATGCGGTGACGCGATTGCTGCCGGGATCGCTGGGGAATGAGGCGTCTTCACAGAACGAATCGTTTAGCGTGAGTGTGCCTAATGACAAGAGCCCGGAGCCATCGCCCTTGCGCGCGACGGGATCTTCCATGTTGCTGGATTTCCCGCACTACACGCGGCCCGCCGAATATCGCGGTTGGAAAGTGCCAGAGGTGCTAATCGGCGGAAACCACGCAGAAGTTGCGGCCTGGCGCCGCGCTGCAGCCGTCGAAAAAACTAAGAAAAACCGATCTGATCTGAAGCCGACGAACAACCTATAAAATTTGTTAGGGTTGAACGTTATCTACCCACACCATTAAGAAAATTTTGTAGAGCTGCGCGATATTTTTCTGGAGCAATGATCGAAGCTTCTTCATTGGCAACGGCCATTGATCTCCAAGAAGGTTTTTGGAGGGTTGCTGGCCGTATAAACTTTCTGTCCGGTTCCCAAGGAAGGCCAGCACGTCTTCCTTGGTTATCGCTGTTAGCGGTTTGTTTATGATGAATTTGCCGAGCTGCTTTACGGCGAGGACGTAGCTATCTCGCGTGTTCTTTGACTTCCCGCAGATCAGCAGCCAGTTGTCGAATTTCTCAATGATTTGGTCATTGTTAAAAATTCGCCGGATTTGGGAATTGGACCTTGGAACTAAAGCTAGGGACGGTTCTAGTGCGGAATGCAACGAAGTATGTGAAGTCATTTGACACCTCCTTAGTGTCATTCGCTCAGGGGCGTGCAAATGTTAGAGCACTGCACGTCCCGTTTTTCTATCTACGAAGTTCTGAAAGCGGACAGAGCGAGCGTTCAATTTGGAACAGCTTTATAGACCGCGCAGGGACAGCGTTCAGCATGAACGCGCACGAAGCCTCCGCGAAGGTCATCGCGGAACTTAATAATCAGACATGGAAGGTTCGCAAAGCGGCATCGGTTCGGGACGGCCGTCGTAGACTGATGCTGATAGACGCCTTCGGCGGCTATGCTTGCAGTCAGTGTTGCTGTCGGTTCCCAGAGTCGCGCCCACTCCACGGCGCAACGCTTGTGGAGAGTCGACGATTCGAAAGAATGCAGCGCGAAAGAGAGTTTGCGCGGCACGTATGCGAGAACCGCGGCTGGTAGCCGGCTTGTGGCGTGGTATAAAACGTGGAGGGAGGCTGTACGGACGATAGGCTAATGCTGAACACGCCGGTAAACAGCCAGAGCGTCGCCACCGAAGAGACCTTCGACCCATAGAGACACACTTCTCGGATCAAACACTCTGCATCGCCCGACTATCGAAACCTCGACTCGATTGAGGCTTTACTGCATTCTGTACTGCACTACCACGTTGGCATCCGCCGGACTCGTTGCGCACCCTGCCGCAGCCGTCTGCACGACAAGTTGCAACGACGCTCCCGCAGCGTAATTCTGCGAGATGCTGCCGGTGTCATTGGCTGCGCCTAAGATCGTAAGGTTCACAGATGTGGTGCCGTCCGTGAGCCGCACGACCGCATTTGAGCCGCACCCCACGGGCCTCGTTTTCGCCTGAACTTGGACTCGCGTTACGGTAATGGCTTTGTCCGTTGTCCAGGTGCTGGCGATCCATGTGGAGGTCAGCGCACCCGGGAGAAAGATATTTTGCTCCGCTCGCGGGCTGGCGCTCAACGTTTCCGACGCAATAGCTACGCCTTGTCCGAAGTGTTGGGTTTTGGTCCAATCCTGCTCGGCATCAAACTGCGCGATGGGATGTAGATTCCCACCACTCCAATTGTCCATGGTGGCCACGCTGCCAAACTGCTCGACGCCTGGCGAACCATTCGTGTAGCTGGTGTCCGAGGCCGTGATGCGCGTGCTCGTTCCCCCGGCAGTCCTCGAACACGCCAACACTCCGGCGGCGGTCACTTCCAGCCGCAAAATATCGCCCGCGGCTCCGGCGGATGTGGAACTGGTCAAGTTCGCGCCCGAGAACGCGGTCATTTTTTGCAGCAACAGCGTGGTGCTGTTTTCGAGACAGGTGTAGCCATTTCCGGACGGCGAGGTTAGCACCTGCACGCCCACAAAATCAGTCGTGCCGTTTAACGACGCCACGGCCACCTGCGCGAATTGCACATTGGAAAAAGCATTGGCCGACCAGTCCGCAACGTTTACCGAACCCGTTCCGACTACCGCATTACTGGACACGTTAAATCCACCATCGGTGACCGTCCAATTGCCGTCAATCGCCCCGTTGGCCCGCTTGAAATTGTCGTAGGAGCTATTTTGGTAGCTGGTGACCGGAATGATGCCGGTTACGTCAGGGAAGTTTGCGGTATGGTTCGTGGTGAATTTGCCGGTTACAGTGTCCGTAAATCCCCCACCCACTAGGGCCAGATTATAAGTAGCGACTCCAGAAGTACTCAAAACTGAGGAGCCAGCGGTGTTGGTAAAAGGATAGTAGTTGTTGCCGCAAGTGCCTCCAGTGGTATCTATATACGATTGAGAGGATGATAATGCAGCGGGAGGGGCAAAGCTGCATCCTGTATAATTAGCCCTCGCGCCGTCGACATAAGGGCGCCATCCCACCGCTCCTGCTGGAAGTACAGGCGGTGTGACAGTCACGGTCTGATTCCCGCTAGTCGTAGTAACACTTACACCAGGTCCCAACATCGTTGTCCCGCCGAACGTATCTACTGCGAGGATTTGATAGGTATGTGTCCCAACAGCAATGCTGCCTCCGGATGAGACTACGGTAGTAGGAGCCGCTGCCGCGTTCATCGAGGTAAATATCCCTCCAGCCGAGCCGTTTACTTGAAGAGATGCATCGTTAAAAATGTAATTCGGGGGAATTCCTGTAATCAAGTTATGTTGAATATATCCAGGTAGTCCAACGATGCCGCAGCCGTTGTTAATCTCGACGCCACCAACGGCAGCGCCCTCAAATACTGGTTGATAGCCTGTAGCGCAAGAGGCGTTGTTGACTAGAATGGAGCCCAAGCCACCGGTCGCATTAGTCACGTCAATCAGGGGCGTGCCACCTCCAGACCTAGGGTCTGCGTAAGTAAGGTTAGTGAATGTTGTATCAAATACTGAGAGGCTAAGTAAGTCATACCGAACGATCGGCGTATAGGCATTCTCAATCAGTGCTTCATTGAAGGTGACATGTTGAGCCCCGGTAATGAAATTCGACAAACCCCATGACTCGAATAAGATGCCCTGCCCGCCAAACTGTGTTTTATCAAACGCAATGATTCCGCTGATAGTCTGTCCAAAAGCTCCGGCTTGGATTCCCAGCCCATGATTGCAAGTTATAGTTAAGGCTTCCGGCACGCCCCAGCCACCGCTAGTGACTTGAAACAATCCCTTCTCAAACCAGAAGTTGAATCCTCCAGAGCGCATTACGAACGGCATCGACCCGGTGTTACCGGAAAAAACGTCATTATTGTAGGAGATATTTGCGACACCGCCGCCTCCAGCGTCCTGATCCTGCAAAACGCAACTCTGCAAAGGGTAATTGCACTCCATTCCCAAGTTTTCAACTATGCTCGGTCCAAAGCTGCCAGGCTGAAAATAGAATAATGGGTATGCAGGGCCAGAGACAGTGGTCGTAAAATCGCTTGTAAATTGTGCTCCCGTGCTTTGCGACCCAGGCCGTCCCTTAATCGTTAACCCTGACGGTTTAAAAATTATTGGATCATACAAAGCAATTGGGCTACCTATTTCTAATGTAAGTTGCGACACGTTGCAGTTGCGAAAATCCAGCGGCGAATTAAACGGTAGGGCTGCGGTAGGATACGGATTCAACGCTGGAATTAAGAGCGTCCCGCCACCGGTCGGAGGCATCGCCGCGCATCCAGCTAGGACCACTGGGGTGTTATCATGCTGAGCAGTCTTGTTAGTCGCGGTAGCGGTAGCGTTGACAGCCAGTGTCAGAGTCGTTCCGCTGATGGCTGTGATCGTGGTTGCGAGTATTCCGTTCGTTGTGGACCTCGGTGGAGTGCTGGGCACGTAACCAGGCACTGGAGGGGCGCCCAAACCCCAGTCCACCCAAGCGCCATCCATGCCTTCGCCTATGCCTGCAATCGAGTAGGCCCCACCATTTTTTGAACGGTAGATGATCGATTGCAGCGTCGTAGCTTGTTGCATATTCCATTGGACAGTGTTCTTAGCTACGACGCTGGCTGTTCCGGTCGTAGAGGAGCTGTCGAACGCGCCGATCTGGTAATACGTGAAGGTCGTTGAACTAGGAATGCTCGCGATAGTAAACGCGCCATTCATACTCGGGTCGGATTCGTTTAGTACGTTTACCGGGACGCTATTCTGAAAGTTGTGCGCTGCCGTCGTTGTACAGGTTGTTAGTCCCGACGTTCGAGTGCAAGACGAGATGTTTATGGTATTGACGCCTAGCGATGCCGCGCCTACGGTAGTTGTTCCCGCAGGGCTCGCCACGCTTAATTCGCCGTGATACCCGCGGAGCACGACCTTGTAGTTGTAGGTCGACCTTCCATTCAAAATTCCGCTGGGGGTCACGACTACCGCGGGACTCGTCAGCTTCGCTGTACCTGTGCCCGCAGTAGATCCGAGATTCGTTCCGGTGTTGGGCGTCGTAAAAGTGTAAAAGTCGCCAGTGTTGTCTCTCACCGTAAAGTTGCCGTTGAACGCGGGATCCGCGAGGCCGGTAATGGTAATCGTCTGCCCGGCACCAAAGGTCGTATTGTAATAGGTATAGGTCGCCACATTGGAGGAACGCGAATAATTTGAAATGTTGGTGACGCCCCAGGGATTAAATGTTGGTGTCACGCCGGCAAGGGGAATCTCGATGCCCTGCCCCACCGAGAAATCTCCGGTCCCCCCGGGACAGTTGGCGATCCTACTTCCTGCGGTTGTCGAACAAGTTATGGCGCCGCCAGTCCCTGTATAAAGTCCGAACCGGATCAGGTCGTAGTACGGATTCGGGCCCTTGGAGTGCAGGTCGGCATTATCGTCCTTGTCCTGTGCGCGCATCAGCGCCACAGCTGCAGACCAGAGATGCAAAGCACAAGCCAGTGCTGTCAACAAAAACCACATCGCAATTTTGGATCGTGTCATGCAGAGACCCTTGTCGTTTAGATTGGAATTGGATAACAGACCAATTTGAATCGCAAGAATAAAAACGTCGAAAGCGAAGTCTGAAATGGAATGCAGATGGAAAAAGATTTGAGTATATTGCCATTCCTCGCGCTATTTTGACTACAATGATTGCTGCTCTTCTCCGATGTTGTAACGCTAAGTGGCTTTAGAGATCCAAACTCTACTGTGCCTAATTTTTTGCCCATTTGCCTGATCCTGTTGCGAAATGGGTGGCGTGATGGGTCTGGGATTGGCTATAATTGCAGATTGGCCTTGGTGTGCTGGCGCCGCTTGAGCGGGTCTGCAGGGAAACTACAATGAATCCGATAATTCGAAAATTGCATGAAGCGCAACTGCGCAAAGATTTGCCGGAGTTTCGTCCTGGCGACAGCGTGCGCGTGAACGTACGGTTGAAGGAAGGCGAAGGCGAGAAGGAAAAAGAGCGCCTGCAAGCGTTTGAGGGTGTGGTGATTTCGAAGAAGGGGCGCGCATCGAGCGCGACGTTCACGGTGCGGCGCGTGAGCTTTGGCGTGGGCATCGAGAGAATTTTCCCACTGCATTCGCCGACCATCAGCTCGATTGACGTGGTGGGACGCGGCAAAGTGCGGCGCGCGCGGCTTTATTATTTGCGCGAATTGAAGGGCAAGGCTGCGCGGATTAAGCGTGCGGCGCGTGAAGAGGCTCCGGCTAACGGTGCGAAACCGCAGGCTGTGGAAGCCAAGGCGTAAATTCTATCGGACATTTTATTTTTGGGTGGGCCCTGCGAGTTTATTCGTGGGGTTAGAGGCGAGGTGTTTTTTGGTCCGGATAAAGATTTCAGGTAAGCGCTTCGCAGTTTAGTTCGGTGATGGTTCCACGTTAAAACCCCCACCCTCCAAAAGGCTGAGGGTGGGGCACCCTACGCGTTTTTTTGGGCTGAGTGAGATCTGGATAGTGCCTTAACTTTCGATCTGCTAGGTAAACATTGATGAGGAAGAATGGGATGGAGTTTGCGCTGAGGCTAAGGCTTGAGTGCTTGTTTTTCTGCTTGGGGCTGGCGGGGCAGATTTGTGCGGGTGCTTCAGCGCAACAGAGCAAGCCGGGGCAGAGTCCGACGGCGCAGGCGGCGACGCCGCTGAGGGCGCCGGATGAGCGCTACAAAGTGGATATTTTGCTGGTGGTGGCGCATCCCGACGACGAAGGCGCGGCGACGGCTTACCTGGCGCGGGCGATTGATGAAGGCAAGCGCGTGGCGGTGGTTTATGGCACGCGCGGGAGCAGCGGCGCGAATGAAGTGGGCGCGGAGCAGGCTGCGGCGCTGGGCGCGATTCGCGAGATTGAGGCGCGGCGCGCGCTTGCACAGCTGGGGATTGCTGAGGTCTGGTTTCTTGATGGCAAAGACACCGCTTCGCAAAATGTTCTGCAATCGCTTTCCAACTGGAATCATGGAGTGACGCTGCAGCAATTGGTGCGGCTGATGCGTTTGACTCGCCCTGAGGTAGTGCTCACATTTTTGCCAGGCACATTTATTGGCGAAGATCATGGCGATCATCAAGCCTCGGGCGTGCTGGCTTCGGAAGCCTTCGACATGAGCGGCGATCCGGTGGCGTTTCCTGAACAGGTTGCGGGCGCGACGAAACGGCTCGAACCTTTGCTGGATAATTTGCGGCCTTGGCAACCGAAGAAACTCTATTATTTTGCGGACGCGGATAAAGAGGACATTTTTAAAGGGCTGGGACCCGCTTATTCCGTGAAAGAGCTGTCGAAATCGAACAAGCACGCGTATTGGCGCATCGCGCTGGATGGTTATCTGGCGCATGAGACGCAGTCGAGGTCCTTGGCGGATTCGCTGAAGGGAATGAGTGATGCGGCGCTGGAAAAGTTGATGACGACGGAGGGGTATTGGAGCGATTCGCTGCGTTTTGTGCTTGGCAAATCGCTGGTGGGTGGCTCGGCGACGGGCGATGTATTTGAAAATGTAAGTAACACGCCTATTGCATTCAGGCGGCCTGAAATTGCGTCCGAGCCTCAGAAACCGGAGTTCTCGGTGGAACTTGGCGGGCCCTGGAGTTTCTACGCGGAGTTTCGCGGTGCGCACGGGTTAACACATTTGCCGCATCCTGAACCTCCGGAGGTCGCGCTGCAGGTGGGGACTACGCTGGTGATTCCATTGTGGGTGCGGAATCAGACTTCTTCTTTGCAGGAGATTACTTTATCTGCGGAACTGCCGAGCGGCTGGACGGTGCAAAGCGGCGCGGGAAAATTTTCAATTGCTGCAAAACAAACGGCGGCAGCCAGGGTGGAAGTTGCTTTGCCCGCGACTACCGATAGCGCGAAAAAGAATGAACCGCAGGAAATTACGGTACACGCGGAATCGGGCGGGCGTTCGATTGGCGACGTAAAGTTGCGCGTGGAGTTGCGTAAGCGCACGCTGCCTCAGTAACGTTCGAGAATAATCGCTCAGGATTTTTTGGTTCGCGCGGATTCCATAGCTTCCCAAGCTGAATCCGGCAGTGTGGCCAGGTCATTAAATTCTCCGGCGCCACGCAGCCATTGGCCGCCGTCGATCACTACACACTCCCCATTGATATAGGGCGACATATCGCTGATCAGGAACGCGGCGAGATTGGCGAGTTCTTCGTGACGGCCGAAGCGCTTCATGGGATTGAAGTTTTTACGATCTTCTTCCATTTGCGTAGAAGGCATCAGACGGGACCATGCGCCTTCGGTGGGAAAAGGGCCGGGGGCGATGGCGTTGAGGCGGATGTGGTGTTTTCCCCACTCCACGGCCAGGGATGTGGTGAGTGCGAGGACTCCGGCCTTCGCGCACGCGGATGGCACGACAAAACCCGAGCCGCAATTTGCGGCGGCGTAGGTAGTGACAATGTTGAGGACGTTGCCGGGCTGCTTTTTCTCGATCCAGCGTTTGCCGAAGACTTGTGTGCAATTAAAACTGCCGTTGAGAACGATGCCGACGACGGCGTTGAATGCGTTGGGGGTAAGCTTTTCGGTGCGCGCCATGAAATTGCCGGCGGCGTTGTTGATGAGAGTGTTGATTTCGCCGATTTGCGACTCGGCCGTTTTGCCGGCGGCTTCGACCGCGGCGTAATCACGAACGTCACAGGATGCGTAGGCGGCGGTGCCACCGGCGCTCTGGATTTCTTCGCAGACCAATTTGAGTGGCTCGGGCCGGCGGCCGACTATGAAGAGACGCGCGCCGAGGCTGGCAAAATGCAGAGCCATGGAGCGGCCGAGACCGGTGCCACCACCGGTTAGGAAAATACTCTTGGATTTGAGTAAATCTTTTTGGAACAAGAGTGGTCCTCAAGCATTCCGAAGCGTAAGAAATTTATCTTGAAACCTGGCGAGTGACTACCAGATTTTGCAAGCTTGTTCGCGCACCATGGGATCGCCCTTCTTGCAGCCCCACGCTTGGGCGAAGGCGGCCATGTCTGACAAAGGTCCGTTGCCGCGGAAACGCGCGAGCGGATGGGGGTTGGTGTTGGCTTGCAAGCGGGCGGCTTCGGGGCGCTGATTGGTGCCCCAGACCTGGGCCCAACCCAAAAAGAAACGCTGTTCGGGAGTGAAGCTGTCGATCTCTTTGGGGCGCGGCTTCCCTTCCAGCGATTTTTCATAGGCGGCGTAGGAAATAGCTAGGCCGCCCAGATCGCCGATGCTTTCGCCGAGCACCAGCTTGCCGTTTTGATGCAGGCCGGGCTCGACTTCGTAGGTGTCGAACTGCTTTTCAACGCAGGTGGCGCGCTCGTCAAAATTCTTGCGATCATCCGCAGTCCACCAGTTACGCAGATTTCCTTGCCCGTCGAACTGCGAGCCTTGATCGTCAAAGCCGTGGGAAATCTCATGACCGATCACTGCGCCCATGCCGCCGTAATTGATGGCGTCATCAGCCTTGGGGTCGTAGAAGGGCGGCTGCAAAATGCCTGCGGGGAAAACAATTTCGTTCATGGTGGGATTGTAGTAAGCGTTGACGGTGGGCGGCGTCATGCCCCACTCGTTGCGGTCCACGGGCTTACCAATTTTCGCCAGCTCGCGAGCGTTTTCGAATGCCTGGGCGCGGCGCAAGTTGACGGCGTAAGAGCTGCGTTCGATATTGAGCTTGGAATAATCACGCCATTTATCGGGGTAGCCGATTTTAATGTTGAAGGCCTCCAGTTTTCCGATGGCGGCCTTTTTTGTTTCCGGGCTCATCCAGGAAAGTGTGGGGATATCAGAACGTAGCGCGGAGATAAGATTTTGCACCATCTCGCGAGCGTGAGCCTTGGCTTCCGGCGGAAAATATTTCTCGACGTACACCTGGCCGAGAGCTTCGCCGATGTTGCGATTGACGGACTGTACGCAGCGTTTCCAGCGTGGCTGAAGCTCGGCGGTGCCGGAAAGGCGCTTGCCGTAGAAATTAAAATTTTCCTGCACGAAGGCGTCGCTGAGTGCGGGCGCATTGTCGTGGATCACGTGCCAGCGCAGATAAATTTTCCAGTCGGACAAAGGCGTAGCGGTAAGCTGGTGATCCATTTCCTTGAAGAAATCGGGCTGGCCGATATTGGCTTCGGGAAGGCCGGGAAGATGAACATCGGTGAAAAAAGAATCCCAGGACCAGTCGGGAGTTAGTCGTTTCAATTCGGCGGCAGATAGTTTGTGGTAATTGGCCTTGGGATCGCGCAACTGCACATTGGTCAGGGAGGCTTTAGCGAGGGCGGTCTCTATGTTCATTACCGTTTGGGCTTCGGCGGCCGCCTTTTCGGCGGGATCGCCAGCGAGCTGGAACATCTTTGAGACGTGCGCGACGTAGTCGGTACGCAGTTGTTTGGAGCGCTCGTCATCGCGCGTGTAGTAATCACGGTCGGGCATGCCCAAGCCGCCCTGATCGGCGTCGCCAATCACCTTGGTGCTATCGACGAAGTCTTGTGTGGAACTGAAATCGAAGAGCGCCTGGATGCCTTCGTTGTGGAGAGCGGCGACTTCGGCGAGCAAGGCATTGCGGTCATTCATGGCATTGATGGCGTCGAGTTGGGGAGTGATGGGCTTGATGCCGGCCGATTCGATGGCGGCGGAGTCCATGCAACTGGCGTAGAAGTCGCCTACTTTTTGTTCATCCGATCCGCGAGGCGCCTTGGCGGAAGCGGAGGATTCAACAATTTGACGAAGCTCGGCCTGGTTTTTTTCCTGTAGTTCGGCGCCGGTGCCCCAACTGGCGCGATCGGCGGGGATGGGATTGTTTTTCATCCAGCCGCCCATGGCGAATTGGTAGAAATCATCGCAAGGTTTGCAGGACTTATCGAAATTGGTGGTGGCGAATCCCCAGGAGGAGGACGTGTCAGCCGCGCGAGAGGCGAGGAGGAGCACGCCGAAGCCGGTGAGAGACAAAACAGCGGCAAGAACAAGAAATCTGAAGACATTATTTTTCATAGATCATCCTTGGACAGAGTCGGTCTGAAGCCGGCGAATTACCTGGATAGGAGCCAGCCGGAACGGCGCAGTTGAAAGAGAGTTGAGCAATCACTTGGTTGCGGCGGGTGGGGTTTGATATTTGCTGATGTCCACCGATTGCCATTCGCCTGCAATGATTCCGGCACGGATTTGTGCGGGAGTTTTTCCTTTGTGGGTTTGTTCGTAGGAATATAGATCTTCGCGAACGCAGGTCCCACAACCTGCGCCGTGTTTGCTGACGAAGCAATCGAGGAGGCTTTCGTGGCCCTGACTGCGATCGCAATGGCAGTAGCACGGTTCCTGATACAGAACTTTTTTCACATGGGCCGCGAGGGCGTAGGCATTCTGAACTACGGGATCAGAAAAATTATCGGGACTCATGGTCGCCGGAAGAGCACCGGCGGGAGCTTCATTGTGGAACGCAGGGACGTCGTCTGCGGATTGCTGGGGAGTTAAAGATAAGTGGCTGGCGCTGGAGAGTGATTGCTGAGGCAGCAGCAACAGCACGAACGCGGATGCAAATAAAATCAGCAGAGCAGAACATTTCTGAATCAAGGGCATGAAAACATCTCCGTTATACCGGTACTTTTTATGACTTGCATGATTGAGTTATAGGATCTTTATTTACTGTACGGTGTAAGGGGCAAAAATTCCAGTACCGGCCTTGATGTGGATGAGTTTCGACACAGGAGCTCAGAGGCCTAGAGTTAGTTCGACGTGCGCACGATTCACCGGGTTGGCCGTTGGGCTCCGGACAAAACTTGGGCGCAGTGTGAATGAGAATTGCGTAACCCGGACATCAAGCGCAGCATCTTAGATTTGGTCGGTTGGCGAAACAGGTATTTGCGCGGAGAAGATTGCTCACGCGAAAGGGCCTGCGAGTTAATCACAAGAATAAGGGGGTACCCAGCGCGATACTTGCCGGCAACGCGACTCAGGGAGTGACTGGGAGGCGTCAGAAAAACGGTAGTCCTACTTGACGCGGAGCCGCTTTTGGGTAAACTGCATTTTCTTTATGGCGACGATGACACAATTCGTACCGGCCGTGGTGATGCAGGATTTCGACCTGCCACAGCGCGAAGCGGCTTTTTTCTATGGGCTGTTTTTGCGCGGGCACTCGGCGGAACAGTTGCGGCGGGATATCGAAGTACCCACCGCAGTGCTGGTAAAGTGGCATCGCGAAGCCGAACGGGAGCCTGAATTGCGGGATATTTTCACGCGCATGGTGGAATACCGGCGGCACGTGTTGGCGATTTTCGACAACTTGGTGGGTTCGGATTTGCAAAATCAGCGGCTACAATAATTTCCCTTCCAACTTTTCTCCTCAAACCAGTCCAAGTGAACTCACTTATTCAACGAAATTGTTGTCCTGGCTGTTAGTACAGCTCTTGAAGGTGATGCGCTAATTTTTCCTGTACGCTCGTACAGGTTTCGAAAGCAATGGAGGCAACTAATTTTGACCCCCTGGATTCTAAGCGAGTCGGGGACAAGTGTCACAAAATGAAGGGGATTACTCAATTGACGCCAGCTACTGGCGGAGTTAGAATCCTCGCTTACCAGATTTAAGGAGTACTTCCATGGCCAGGGTTGCACGCACCCTCTTTACGTCGCTCTCTCTACTCACGTTGGTGATACCGGTCGTGCGGGCGCAGCAGGAGCAGCCGGCGCCGCAGCAACAAGATCCCACCGCACATCAAAATCTCGATAAAGCCCAAAAGAAGAAAATTCGTAAAACGCTTAAAGAATTAGATACGCCTTATAAGCAGTGGCTGAATGAGGATGTGGTCTACATTATTTCGCCGGAAGAGCGCAATGCCTTTGGGCAATTGGCTACCAACGAGGAACGCGAACAGTTTATTGAGCAGTTCTGGCTGCGCCGCAGCACCAACCCCGACCTACCGGACAACGAGTTTAAAGAAGAGCATTACCGGCGCATTGCGTATGCGAATGAGCATTACGCCTCGGGTATTCCGGGATGGAAGACCGACCGCGGACACATGTACATCGTGTGGGGGCCTCCAGACGAGATTGACAGTCATCCGACAGGTGGTACCTACGACCGGCCGCAGGAAGAAGGCGGCGGTTCCACTACGACGTACCCGTGGGAAACATGGCGTTGGCGCTACATCGAGGGCATGGGCGAAAATGTGATCATGGAGTTCGTGGATCCGACGGGATCGGGCGAATATCATTTGACGATGGATCCGTCGGAGAAGGACGCGCTGCTCCACGTGCCGGGCGCGGGATTAAGCCAATTGGAGTCGATGGGACTGGCTTCGAAGGCCGACAGGTTTACGAGGTCGGACGGAACGAACTTGCCGACGACCATGGGCGGGACACCGGCCAGCATGAACGAATTTACACGGCTGGAAGCGTACGCGAATGCGTTCAAGCCGCCAGTAGTGAAATTCAAGGATCTGGAAGCGATTGTGACGTCGCGCATCGTGCGTGACCAGGTGCACTTCACATGGCGCACGGATTTTCTGAAAGTAACGAACGATACGGTGTTGGTGCCGGTGACGGTGCAAATCCCAAATACTCAGCTATCGTTTCAGTCCAAAGAAGGGATTCACTCCGCAACCATCAATATATTTGGACGAGTGAGCACATTGACGGGACGGGTGGTCCAGACCTTCGAAGATTCGGTGAGCAGGGATTTCCCGGAGTCGCTGTTCCAGCAATCCGTGAAATTGCAATCTATCTATCAAAAAGCGGTACCTTTGCGACCGGGACTTTATCGGTTGGATCTGGTGATCAAGGACGTGCAAAGCGGCAACGTTGGCGTGGTGAATTCGCGCTTGCAAGTGCCGCGTTACGAGGACGACAAACTGGAGTCCAGTTCGTTGATTCTGGCGGATCAGCTCGAACACGTGCCCGCTAAACAAATTGGGAGCGGGCAATTCGTGCTGGGGTCCTCCAAGGTGAGGCCGAAGCTGGACGGTGATTTTACCACCGCGGACAGGCTGGGAATTTACATGCAGGTATATAACTTGAAGCCGGATGAGAAAACGCATAAATCTAACGCCACGTTTCAATACACGGTGAAAAAGGGCAGCGAGCAGGTGTTGCAATTTAAGGAAACGTCAGCGGATATGAAGCAAACAGGCGATCAAATCACGATTGAACGGCTGCTACCATTGACGACGCTGGCGCCGGGCAAGTACACGCTGGAGATAAACGCCACGGATACGCTTTCGCACCAGACCATTTCGCGGACGGCTGATTTCACGGTCAAACATCCATTGGAAACCAAGAGCGCGGCGAACGTGCAACCTGGAGGTACCGCAAAGTGAAGCAAACGAGGCTCCTCCATTTCGGGGCCATAACGCTGGCGTTGTTAGCGGGTGTAAGTTCGCCTGCTAATGCGAAGTTGCCAGACGCGCAGTTGAAAGCTGCTGCGAAACCAGGGCCGGGCAAGCTTGCCGGCGTGGTTTTGGACGGGACCGGTACGCCGCAAATGGGCGCGACCGTAGAACTGCTAGCTGAAGCTTCCGGCGTAAATATAGCGCGCGCACTGCTGACCAATACGGACGGTGTTTTTCGAGGCGAGAAACTTTCGCCGGGTTTATACACCGTGCGAGTCACTCTAGCCGGATTTTTGCCCACGCTCGAAAAACATATTCGCATCAATCCAAACGTTACTACCGTCGTGCGGGTGCAGATGGAATCGATGTTCGCGTCGCTGGAGCAATTGCGGCGGCAGCCAATAAACATTCCGGTGGAAGGCGACGATTGGAAATGGGTGCTGCGTTCGGCTTCCGCGACACGGCCGGTATTGGAGTGGATGGGCGACGCGCAGGTAGTGACCGCAGATGCGAGCATGGATCGCGGAATTCCGCGGGCTCCCCGCGCCAGGCTGGAATTTACGGATGGGGCGCGGCATCCAGGTTCAGGTTCGAACCTGGTGGCGGCTCCGGCAACGGCGTTTGCCTATGACCAGAAACTGGGCGGAGCCGGTCAGATGGTTCTTGCCGGGCAGATGAGTTATGACCAGGAGGCGCCTGCAGGAAGCATCGCGACAGTCTGGCTGCCTACCGGGTCTTTGGGCGCGGGTCCGCACACCGCGCTGGTTCTGCGGGAAGCCAAGCTGGGACCGGATGGGCCGACATTTCGTGGGGTACGCATCGATCAAGGCGGCGGGATGGCCATCGGGGATCGCGCGATTCTGAGCTATGGCGGCGAATACGTTTTGGTTGGGCTGGGAGCTGCGGCATCGTCTATACGGCCGCGAACGAAACTAGATGTCCGCGTTTCCGAAGATTGGATCGCCACGGTGATCTTCACTTCCGTGCCGAATGGGCCCGGGCCGTTGGAAACTGCCGATGGCGAGGCCGACAACATGGCTGCGGCCCTGGATGAGCTGGATGGGTTCCCGACATTGCTGTGGCGCGGCGGCAAGCCGGTACTGCAAAACGGCTGGCACGAGGAAGTGTCGGCAGAGCGCAAATTGGGAACGCGTGGGAAGTTAGAAGTGGCGGGATTCCACGACGATAATCGCCATGTGGCCATATTCGGGCGCGGCGCTGATTTGCCGGCCGGAGATTATTTCCAGGACTACTTTTCGAATGGGTTTGCGTATGACGCCGGCTCGTCCAGCAGTTGGGGAACGCGCGTAGCCCTGCGTGAGAAGTTGGACGATAACATCGAGCTTACGGCGGTTTACGCGTTTGCCGGGGCCTTAGCTCCGGGCGAGGATGTGAATGCAGTGTTGCGCGATATTCTGCGGACGGTTCCGCGGCACTCTCTGGGAGTCAACGTTTCAGCCAAGATTCCTCGTGCTAGAACGAAGGTCGAAGCGGGCTATAAATGGGTAAGCGGCGTCGCGGTTTCAAGGGTGGATATGTACGGCGAGTCGCTTTTTCAAATCGATCCCTACCTGCATGTAGGTGTTCGGCAACCGCTGCCAAAGTTCGCCCTCGGGCGCTGGGAAGCGGTAGCGGATTGCGATAACTTGCTGGCTCAAGGCAGCGTGCCAGTGACTTCGCGGGATGGACTGACCAATTTGATACCGGCGTTTCGAAGCTTCCGCGGTGGCCTTAGCGTACAGTTTTGACAATTGCGGCTTTAGAAAGCCATATTTGCTCTTCCGAATACCGTATCTCCGCTTGGTCTTTCTGGATTTTTTATTCGAATTGTAAGATTTAAAAGGATTTAAAGGAGAGCTCCCCGCGTTGCGGATGGTCTCTGATTTGCACCAGATTTATATCGGGTAGGTGTATCCCTGTCGAGCCGTGGTATGAAGCAGAACCTGCGCGTGAGTCTTGGGGCGGTCGTGCTGGCGTTGGCTACGCTGGCAGCGGTGATCTTTGCCTTCCTGAATTTCCAACAACGAAGCAGATTTGAGCTGGTGGATGATGGAGTGGCCTGGCTTGATACCGATCACGGCATAGAAGCCTGGAAAGTTGGGAAGGCTTCGCCGGCAGCCTTGGCAGGCATCAGGCCGGGCGACCGTCTGGTGGAGATAGACGGCGCTCCGGTAGTGCGAGCTGTTCAGGTCACCATGCGGTTGAACCGCGCGGGACTGTGGACGCAAGTACGCTACAAGCTGAGCCGGGGAGGCCAGGAATTCGAGACCCCTCTGGTCACTGCGCCAGCGGAGAAACCCGCTTCCATCGAAAATTACCTGCGGGTCGTAGGGTTGCTCTACCTCTTTATTGGATTGTTTATTTTTGCGCGGCGATGGAACGCGCCAAAAGCAGTGCACTTTTATGTGTTCTGCCTGGTTTCCTTCATTCTGTACTCCTTCCACTTCAGCGGAAAACTGGACACATTCGACCAGGAAGTTTACTGGGCCAATATCGTGGCGCGATTGCTGGCTCCCGCGGTGCTGTTGCACTTCGCGCTGGTATTTCCCGGGCGTTCCGAAACGACTTTTCGCTCTTCCTCGAAGGCGCTGACGGTTTATCTGCCGCCCCTGGCGCTGCTGCTGGTGCATATCAGCACGGCGCGCAACGCGTTTGGATTTGTGCCGTGGCTGGGCTCGCGCATTTTGCTGGATAAAATCGAGCTGACTTACCTGGGGGCATGTTTTCTCGCGGCGGGGCTGGGTTTCTATAGAAATTTCCGGGCGGCGCCGTCCGGCGTTTTGCGGCAGCAATTTAAATGGCTGACCGGCGGGACGCTGGCGGGCACACTGCCGTTCACGTTGCTGTACATTGTGCCGTTCGTGATGGACCTGGGGCCGCGCGGGTGGATGCAATTCTCTGCGGTGAGTTTGGTTTTGATTCCGCTGTGTTTCGGCTACGCGGTCATCCGCTACCGGTTGATGGACGTAGACATTATTTTCAAGCGGGGCTTGGCATATACGGCCGCGACGGCGGGAGTAGCGGCTGTTTATTTCGCACTGGTGGCATTGCTGGCGCAGATTTTTCACGCGCAGACGACGGGGCCGGTTGGCGGAATGATCGCTATCGTGATCGCCGCGTTTTTGTTTCAACCGTTCCGCGAGTGGACGCAATCGAGGCTGGATAGATTTTTTTATCGCGACCGGCTCGATTATCGCCGTACGCTGATTGAGTTCGGGCGCACGCTGACCAATGAAGTGCGGTTGGAGCCGATGCTCGGCTCGGTGATGGATCGCGTATCGCAAACGCTGCTAGTGGATCGACTGGCAATTTTCCAGGAGGATCCGGCGAACCCCGGCCGCATGCGGCTGGCGCGTTCGATGGGCGTGCGTTTAACTGAACCACTTGATCTTGGCTTCCTCGAGCCGGCCCGGCCCGAGTTCGCCCGTGGGGCGCTCTTTTTTGAGTCGCCCCGCGCGGCGAGAGATGTGAGTGAATCGGTGCGCCGCACGCTGGAACAGCTGGACCTGAATTATTTTGTGCCCTGCCGCATTCGTGAACACACCGTAGCGGTGTTAGGACTGGGCAAGACAGTGGACGGGGACTTTCTTTCCAGCGATGACGTGGAGTTGGTGGAAACGATCGCGGGTTACGTGGCGATCGCCCTGGATAATTCGCAGCTGTATACCTCGCTGGAACAGAAAGCCACGGAGATCGCGCGGTTGAAAGATTTCAGCGAAAACATCGTGGAGTCGCTAAACGTCGGAGTCCTGGCGGTGGATTTGGAAGGCTTGGTGGAATCCTGGAACACCCGGATGGAGCAGTTATTTGGCGTGATTCGGGAGCAAGCGGTGGGGCATCAACTAAATTCCCTGCTGCCGGAAGAATTGTCGCGAGAGATAAACGCCCGCAGCGACGAAGAATTGATCACCGGGATTTACAAACAGCGGCTGCTGCATCTGGGAAAAACGCTGACATTAAATGTTTCGATTACGCCGCTGGTCAGCAAATCGGGGGAGCGCATCGGACGGTTGCTGCTATTTGACGACGTGACGCAACGCGAACGGCTGGAAGAACAGATGACCCAGACGGAAAAGCTCACGTCGCTGGGACTGCTGGCCGCGGGCGTGGCGCATGAAGTGAACACCCCGCTGGCAGTCATCTCCAATTACATACAGATGCTGGGAAAACAAATGCCCGACGGCGATCCCAGGCAAGCAATCATTGAGAAAATCGTGAAGCAGACTTTTCGGGCCAGCGAAATTGTAAATAACTTGCTGAATTTCTCTCGCACCAGCGCTACGGAAGTGGTGGATATCGACGTGAATCGCGTGGTGGAAGAAACGCTGTCACTGGTAGCACATCCGCTGAAGACCTCGCAGATACAGGTAGTGCGACAACTGGGCGAAACCCTTCCGGCAGTGCGTGGTTCGGCGAACAAGCTGCAGCAGGTGTTTTTGAATTTATTGTTGAACGCACGCGATGCCATGCCCGGCGGCGGAATGCTGGAAGTGCGCACCACGGCGCACAATGGAAGCGTGGAAGTGGAAGTTGTTGATACCGGAGCGGGAATCGCGCGCGAGCACATTCACAGGATATTCGATCCGTTCTTCACGACTAAAGCGAGCGGCCGCGGAACCGGACTGGGGCTGTCGGTGAGTTACGGAATCATTAAAGAACATTCCGGAAAGATTGACGTGCGGTCGACTGTGGGAAAAGGCACTTCGTTTCACGTAGAGCTCCCCGCGGTCAGGAAAGCGATTCATGTCTAAGGGTTCGATTCTGGTGGTGGATGATGAATCAGAAATACGCGAAGGACTGGAACTTCTCCTTACCGGGGAAGGCTACGGGGTCTCCAGCGCGGGGACCGGCGAATCCGGACTCGCGAAATTAGGGGAGCACCCGTTCGATTTATTATTGCTGGATGTAAGCCTGCCGGACCGCAATGGTCTGGATCTGCTGAAGGAAATTCACAAACGGGACCCGCATCTCTCCATTGTATTGATCACCGCATACGGCTCGATTGACATGGCGCGAACCGCTTTTAAAAGCGGGGCGATGGATTACATCACCAAGCCGTGGTCCAACGATGAGTTGCTGGCGCAGGTGGCGCAGGCGGTGGAATCGCGGCAACTGCGAGAAGAAAACGTACAGCTCAAGCGCGCGCTGAAACAGCGCTTTAACTTCCCCAACATTATTGGGAAAAGCGACAAGATGCATACGCTGCTGGACCTGGTGACGCAGGTGGCGCCCTCGCGCTCGACGGTATTGATCAGCGGGGAAAGCGGCACGGGCAAAGAATTGATTGCCAAGGCGATTCATTCTGGATCTACGCGAGCGGATAAGGCGTTCGTGCCGGTAAATACAGGGTCGATCCCCGTGGATTTGCTGGAATCACAATTGTTCGGGCACGTGAAGGGCGCGTTTACAAGCGCGGTGGCTTCGAAGAAAGGCCTATTTGAGGTTGCCGATCAAGGAACGATTTTCTTCGATGAAATTGCGACCATCAGCCCGGAGACGCAGGCCAAACTGCTGCGCGTAATACAAGAGCGCGAATTTATGCGGCTGGGCGGGACGGAGCAATTGAAAGTGGACGTACGCATCGTGGCGGCGTCCAACGTGGATTTGCTTACGCTGGTGCGTGAAGGGCGATTTCGAGAGGACCTTTACCACCGTTTGAACGTGATCCACCTGCAGCTTCCCCCGCTGCGTGACCGCCGCGAAGATGTGCCCTTGTTGCTCGCTCACTTTCTGGAACGCTACTGCAAAGAAAATGAGAAACCACTGAGGCAATTCACGCCGGGCGCGATGAAATTGATGATGGATTATGACTGGCCCGGTAACGTGCGGGAATTGGAGAATGTTGTCGAGCGCGCGGTAGTGCTTTCGACCCAGGAGCGCGTGGACGCGGACCTGTTGCCTGAAAGTATTCGCAGCAAGGAGATTGTGCGCGGCGTGCGCCTGCAACTCTCGGAATTTCTGCCACCGCTGCCTGGGGAACCGGGATCGCGAGCGGGAGCGGACCATTCGCAGCCGTCATTGTTTCAGATTATGGACGAAATCGAGCGCCGAATTATTATGGATATGCTGGAGCGCACGGCGTGGAACCAGACCGAAGCAGCGGAAAGATTTATGATTCCGCTTTCAACGCTTAATCAGAAGATCAAACGACTGGGCATCGATGTGCGGCGCCGAGGCCGAGGCGAAGAAACACTATCGGCGTCATTCGGAAAATAAAAATCTGCTCCGCAAGGCGCGCTCGTAAGCGCGTGCCAGCTTGTTCCAACAGATAGTCACGACAGACAAATTCACCTATTTAGTTGAAGAAAATTCATATTTTAGAGAGCAGCAATTGGCGCTTGCAAGTTTGAAGAGGGCTAGGCAGAGTACAGGCGCATGATACTGTCCCTTTCGAGCGCCGCAGCGCGCGGTGCGATGGTGGGTTTTGCGCTGGCGGTGGCGGCATATCTTTCCTACTTTAGCGTGCGTACCGCACGCGCAACTTATTACACCGAGACCGAGACGCTGCACGGATTTGAACGGGCCACGGAAATCGAGCCCGAGAACGCGCGTAATTGGTACCTGCTGGGACGTTACCTGCAATACAGTTTCGAAGATTCGAATCCGCAACGGGCCATCAGCAGTTTTAAAGAGTCATTGGAAATAGATCCCACCGCGACATCCACGTGGCTGGAGCTGGCCGCTGCTTACGAATCCGAGGGCAACGAGGCGGCCGCACGGAACGCGTTCATCAACGCCAAAAAAACTTACCCGCTTTCCGCGGAGGTTTCCTGGCGATATGGAAATTTTCTTTTGCGACAAGGCGAACTGGAACCAGCCTTCGCAGAGATACGGCGTTCCGTGGAGGCCGATCCGGGCCGGGCATCAGAAGCCGTTTCGCGGTGTTTGCGCGTGGAACCAGACGCGGACGTGATTTTAGACCGGGTGCTTCCAGCCAAAAGCGAGATTTATATGGCCGTACTGGGCGACTTGTCGCAAGACCGCCAGATTGATAACGCGTTAAAGGTGTGGACGCGAATAGTGGCGATGCACCCGAAGATTGCGCTGCACGATGCTTTTCAACTAGTGATGGAGCTCCGCGGCAGCGGACGAACAGTTGAGGCACGCCAGGTTTGGGAACAAGCTGTGGAATTGGCGGGCCTCGCGCAGCTGGAGGGCCCCAGCAATTCCATGGTGTGGGACGGCGGGTTCGAGTCCGATGTTACCGGTGATGCATACGCGTGGCGCTTTGCAAGAAACTCTCGCAGTGCGCAGATCGTTTTTGATAGTCAGGAAAAACATTCCGGGAAGCGTTCACTGCGGGTGTCATTTGACGGCAGTTTCGACGTTTATTTTTATGATGTTTGCCAGGTTGTACCCACGGAAGCCGGAACGGCATATGAGCTCTCTGGATGGATGAAGTCCAAGGAGCTAACCACAGATCAGGGTTTGCACATTGAATTGCGCCCGGGAATTCCGGGGACCACTGGTGCGATGACCGCAGACGTCCGGGGAACGCAGCCGTGGACAAGCTTTGCAGCGGTATGGCCGGGGTCCAAAGCGAATCAAGAGACGCAAATTTGCCTGAGGCGCGATGCCAGCGACCAGGAAGATAACAAGATCCGAGGCACCGCGTGGGTAGATGATGTGGCCCTGACACCGATTCCAAAAAGCGGCGCGAAGCGATGAAATTTCTACGCATCGGAATATGCGCGCTGGTAGCGTTTGGAGTGCTGGCCCACGGCGGAGTTGAGGATTGGGCGCGAGCGGTTTTTGAGGCTGGCATTGCACTCCTGTTCCTCGCCTGGGCAGTGCGGTTTTACCTGCAAAGCGAAGAAACCATACTGATTTCCCCGTTATTACCACCGATGGTCGGGTTTCTGCTGGTAGTCCTTGCGCAACTTTTATTCTCCACCAGCGCTTCGATTTTCAATACGCATCAAGAATTCACGCTGCTGTTGGCGGACGTAATTATGGTGTTTCTGGCGGTGCAGGCGTTTCGGACTTTGGAAGATTGGCGCGGATTCGTGTGGTTCGTGATGATATTCGGGTTTGTGGTATCGATTTTTGGAATTTTGCAGCACCTGACGTTTAACGGGAAACTGTATTGGTTCCGTGAAATGCATTATGGAGGAATACCATTTGGGCCGTACGTAAATCGCAATCACTTCGCGGGATTTGCGGAGCTGTTCATTCCCATGGCGCTGGTTCCGCTGATGCTGGGGAAGGTGCGGCGGGAGCGCTGGATCATCGTCGGATTGTTCGCGGTGGTTTCGATCGGCAGTTTGTTTTTAGCGGCTTCTCGTGGAGGGATTGTAAGTTTAGCGGTGGAAGTGGTGGTGGTCGTTATGTGGATGAGCCTGCAGCGAATGGGCCCAAAGAAGATGCTGGGAGGGGCCGCAGTGCTAGTCGCTGCGCTGGTAATGGTGTCCTGGCTGGGAGTGAAAGAAATCGCCCAGAGATTTTCGAGTATGAAAGCCATGGAAGTATCAAGCGGGAAACGCGCGTCGATGCGCCGGGACACCTGGAGGATCTTTTTGGGCCACCCGTGGATGGGGACAGGTCTGGGAACGCTGCAGATTGTTTTTCCTCCGTACGAAACGTTGTACGACGGACGAGTTGTGAATCACGCTCATAACGATTACCTGGAGGCGCTAGCGGAAACGGGTATAGCCGGCGGATTATGCTGCGCGTTGTATCTGGGTATGTTGCTGTTTCATTCAGCGCAACAATTATCAGGACGCCACGCTTCGTTTGGCGCGGTGTTGAATCTATCCGGCTTAGTGGCGTGCTCAGGATTTCTGGTACACAGTCTGGTTGATTTCAATTTGCGTCTACCCGCGAATGCGCAGCTCTTTTTTTTAATGGCCACATTGGCCACTTCTAGAATTGTCCCTTCGGAACGTGCGGGAACGGAGTCCACACATCGCCGACATCATTCGCGAAAACGCTGACAGTCAACGTCTTCAACCTGTATACTATTTAGGGGGTCATTTATTCGATGCAACCAGTAAAGCTGGGTGCGCGGGTGTGGTGTTTATATGCCACTGCCGGGCTACTCGGGTTGATGGCCGCGGACGCGTGCACTTATGGCCAGACCGTGCTCGGGACGCCACAAGAGACGAACGACCGCATAAAAGCGTTGTCAGCGACAGCGCGCTATATCCCTCATGATTACATCATTGGCAGTGGAGACACCATCAGTATAGATGTCTTTGACGTGAAAGAGCTTAGCCGGGACGTGCTTGTGAGTCAGACCGGTACCATCGGCATCCCACTAATTCCCGTGCGGTTGCAAGTCAAGGGGCTAACGGAAACACAGGCGGAGCGAAAGATCGCCGAGGTATTACAGGCCAACGGCTTAGTCAACAACCCGGAGGTAAGTGTTTCGGTCAAGACCAGGAAGAGCAAGCCCATCACCGTGGTGGGTGCGGTGCCGCATCCGATGGTGTACCAGGCGGAGCGCCCTGTAACTTTGCTTGAAGTGCTGGCGGAAGCTGGAGGCATCGCGAACGACGCTGGCGACACGGCTATCGTGACACGGCCGACTTCAGAGTCAGTGGATACTTCGCAAGCGCCGGCGATTAGTAATGAGGATGTAATTCCGCCCTCCGGGCAAGATGTGATTCCGTCGGCGTCGCCAAATAGTAATGCGCCAGCTGCTGGCGGTTCGGTCGCAGGTCCCTCTCAAGCAGTGGCCAGCGCCGCACCCGTAACACCCACTCCTAACACTAATTTTTCCTCCGCTGAAGTTGCCGCGAAGGATGCACCGGTGCCAACATTGCCGCCGGCGCTGTCCGATACCATTACGGTGAGCTTGAACCAACTAATGGAAAGTGGCGATCCTGTAAACAATATTATTCTGCAGGCGGGAGACATCGTAACTGTTCCACATGCAGGTATCGTCTATGTTCTTGGTGCTGTGGGGAAGCCAGGCGGATTCGTTCTGACTAATGATCGCAGTCAAATGACGACACTTAAAATGTTAGCTCTGGCGGGCGGACTAAATCGCACGGCAAAGTCCGATCATGCGGTAATCGTTCGCAGAGACCGGCAAGGACAGCAGCACGAGCAAACCGTGGATTTAAAGAAAGTTGTACAACGCAAGGCGGAAGATGTCCGCCTGGAAGCCAGCGACATTTTATATGTGCCGGAGAGTACTGGGAAGAAAGCCCTATATAAAGCAGGGGAAATTGCTTTGGGCGTCGGCACCTCGGTCGCGTTATACCGGGTTGCATACTAAAGATGGTTGATAACTATAACAACGGTCAGAACGGCTCTAACGGAGCCGTGGAATTGATGCCGGCGGCGCTCCCGGTGTGGGATCTTTCGCCGAAAGAGCCACACCTATACGATTATTTATTGATACTTCGGAAGCATCAATGGCTGATCCTTTCCTTCATGCTGTCAGTGGTAACCATTGTGGCGATCGCCACTTTCAGGATGCAGCCTGTGTACGTGGCTACCGCGCGAGTAGAAATAGATCGCGAAAACTCGAACATCCTGCCATTTCAAGGCATGGATTCTTACGATTTAATGATCGATACCGATAATTATATCGAGACGCAATCGAAGATTTTAACGAGTGAAACACTGGCGTTGGAGACGATTCGTAATAGCGGCTTGTCGGCGCTGCCTCAATATTCTTCTCCCAACGGGCCGTCTGAGGCGGTCGCCACTGGAAACCTGGCGAATCAAAAACGGCCGCCGGAGCTGGGCGCCTTTCTAGCTAGCTTGAGTGTGAAGCGCGTACCGAATAGCCGATTGATGGACGTAAGTTTTGAGTCGACGGATCCGCAACTGGCAGCGCACATCGTAAATGCGCACATCGAAACATACGTACAGCGAAATTTCCAGAGTCAATTTGATTCGACTACCCGTGCTACGACCTGGCTGCGAGATCAACTCGATGAACTAAAAATCCGGGTGCAAAAATCGGAAGATGCGCGCATCGCTTACGAAAGGCAAAACCAGATTTGGACGTTGGATGATAAGCAGAACATTACTACCCAGCGGTTTGCGGATGCGAACCGAGAATTAACTACAGCACAAACCGAGCGGGTAAAGAGGCAAGCGATCTTGGAGTTTGCGAAATCAGGCAATATTGACGCGGTGCCGCAAATTCAGTCGGACGCGGCGTTGGCCGAATATCAGAAGCGGTTGAGTGACACAACCACGCAGTATCGGGAAGCGCTGGAACAGTTCGGTCCTAATTTTCCGAGGGTAAAACATTTAGAATCGCAAATTAAGGATATTCAAAGCGACATTCAGAAAGAGAAACAAAACATCATCGATACCTTGGACAGCGAATATCGCCAGGCCGTAGCGCGCGAAACGATGCTGGGTAAGGAATTGGATATACAAAAACGTGATGTAAATGAAATGGCCGGCAAGATGGTGGAATACAACATCCTGAAGCGCGAGGCCGAAGCTAACAAAGTCCTGTATGACGGCTTGCTTACCAAGTTGAGAGAGGCGGGGGTTTCCGCAGGATTACGGTCATCGAACATTCGAGTCGTGGACCCGGCGATGATTCCGTCTTCACCAGCGCGGCCGGCAAAAACGCGCAATGTGGCGTTGGCGTTTGTAGTGGGTTTGGTCGGGGGCATTGGTCTGGCGTTGATGCGGGAATATATGGATAACACCGTGAAAACGCCGGATGACGTCGAAACACTGGCGCGGTTGCCTTCCTTGGCAGTGGTGCCCCAATTCGAAGCCACCAACGGAAATGGCGCGAGTGGGCGACAAAAGTTATTGCCGGGACTTTCGTCGAACGGTCACGGGAAGCGCATGGAATTAGTGGCGCAACACCTGCCGAAGTCGCAAATGTCAGAAGCATTTCGCGCGTTGCGAACATCGCTGCTACTTTCTCGCGCCGATCATCCACCGCAGGTAATCCTGGTTACCAGTGCGTTGCCTCGCGAGGGCAAGACCACTGCCGCCGCGAATTTAGCGGTTACTTTGGCGCAACTGGGAGACAAAACGATTGTCGTGGATGCTGACTTGCGCAAGCCAGGCGTAGGACGGCTGTTGAATATGACTGGCGGCAACTACGCGGGCCTCAGTTCTTACTTGGCCGGAGCGTCAAGCCTGGACCTGGTGATCGTGCCGCATCCGACCATACCGAATTTATCGGCGATTCCGACAGGGCCGCTACCGCCTAATCCAGCGGACCTGTTGTCGTCGCACAAAGTTGCGGAAGCCATCGCGGAACTGCGGAAGAGATTTAAATTTATCGTGATCGACTCGCCCCCAGTGCTGGCCGCTACAGACGCGGTGATTTTATCGGTGCAGAGTGACGGAGTGCTATTGGTGGTGCGAAGTGGAGAGACTCCGAAAGAAGCGTTTACGAGGACTCGCGATTTGCTGGTCAGCGTAAAGTGCAACATTCTAGGTGCAGTATTGAACGCCGTGAATTCGAGGTCGCCCGACTATTACTATTCTTACAGATATTATCCGTACTCCTATGGGTATGGTCCTCAGGAAGCAGCAAATAGCGAGCATCAGAACGAAGATTCAGAACGGGTCACCGAAAACGTGCCCCGCGATCGAGACGATGATTCCCAGGCGCTATAAGGAGGCCTTTTGCGTTATTTAATCACCGGTGGCGCTGGATTTATCGGTTCACACCTTTCGGAGCGACTGATTGACCGCGGCGACCACGTGGTGGTGCTGGATAACCTCTCGACGGGAAGCATGGAAAATATCCGTCACCTGAAGTCGTCCTCGCGCATGGAATACCACCTTGACGGCATCGAGAATCGCCAGCTAGTGGCGGAACTGGTCGATGATGCGGACATCGTGGTGCACTTGGCGGCAGCGGTGGGCGTGAAATTAATTGTGGAAAGCCCGGTGCGCACCATTGAAACAAACGTGAATGGAACGCAGATGATTCTGGAAGCAGCATGCCGCAAACGGAAGCTGGTACTGACCGCGTCTACTTCAGAAGTGTATGGCAAGAATACCAACGTTCCGTTTCATGAGGATGCTGACCTGGTACTAGGGCCGACGACAAAAGGGCGCTGGAGCTACGCGGCTTCGAAGGCGCTGGATGAATTTCTCGCGTTGTCGTATTGGAAGGAAAAAAAGCTTCCCGTGATTGTGGTACGACTTTTCAACACTGTAGGCCCTAGACAGACGGGGCGTTACGGAATGGTGTTGCCAAATTTCGTGAAGTCCGCGCTGGGTAACACGCCGATCAGCATTTTTGGAACTGGGCAACAATCGCGCTGCTTCTGCGATGTGCGCGATACGGTTGAAGCGCTGATACGGTTGATGGATACCGACCGGTCCGTGGGAGAAGTTACCAACGTGGGCAACACAGAAGAGATAACGATCGAAAATCTCGCGCTTAAGGTTAAAGAGCGCACCAAGAGCAGCTCGTCGATCGAATACATACCGTACGATAAGGCCTATGAACCGGGCTTCGAAGATATGATGCGGCGCGTTCCTTCGGTAGAAAAGCTTTTTGCGTTAACCGGATTCAGACCGCAAACGCCATTGACCGAGATCATCGATCGGGTGACACTTTCATTCCAAGCCAAGCCAGAGCGTGTGCCGGAACTTCAGGTCCCCATAAAAACAAACGCCGCACGGCAGGGCAGCCAACAGTTATCGTAGACTGTTCTTCGCGAGACCCAACCAAAAACAAGCTGGGATGAAATCCTCCACTACACTATCGGTTTTAGTGCCGGTCTATAACGAGGAGTACCTGGTTGCGGCGAGCCTGGAAAGATTGATCTGCCTGGCTGATTCGCCGTTCCTCCATCGCGTGCAGATTATTGTGGTAAACGACGGTTCTTCCGACAGGACATGGGAAGCGATTTCGCAATTCAAGGAATTGTTGGCGGCCACGCCGAACGACAAACTTCAGTGGCTCTTCATACAGCACGAAAAAAATAAGGGAAAAGCGGCGGCTATCCACACGGCGCTAACCGCAGCGACAGAAGAACTGTGCGTAATTCACGATGCTGATCTCGAATACCACCCGGGCGACCTAAAGAAGATGGTGGAAGTATTTCTCGCGGAACAGGCGGATGCGGTATTCGGCTCGCGATTCCTGGCAAGTGAATATAGGCGCGTGCTTTTTTTTCGTCATGAACTCGGCAACCGATTTCTAACGCTGCTCTGCAACATGGTTTCGGACCTGAATCTTAGCGATATGGAAACTTGCTACAAGATGGTGCGCACGGGCTTGCTGAAGAGCATACCGCTGACTGGTAAAGGGTTCGAAATCGAGCCAGAGATTACGATCAAGCTTGCGAAGCGCGGGGCACGAATTTTTGAGGTGCCCATTCGCTATGCCGGGCGGACCTATCAAGAAGGAAAGAAAATAAACTGGCGTGACGGAGTTAGGGCGGTCACGGCGATTTTCCGGTTTTCATTATCGGATCACATTTACGTTGAGGACGCATACGGAAGCCAAATTTTAGGGCGTTTGAACCGCGCGCCGCGATTTACGCGGTGGATGGCGGACGTTATACGACCATACGTTGGGCAGACGGTTCTGGAGATCGGAGCCGGCATAGGAAATCTTACCGCGCAGTTGATTCCGAGAGTTTCGTATTGGGCAACGGATATCAATCCGTTGTATTTAATGTACCTTGAGAACGTGGGACGCAATCGTCCGTATATGAAAGTGGGTTTTACGGATGCTGAAAAAGTTGCGACCTATCCGAAAGATCAGAAATTCGATACGGTGATTTGCCTGAACGTTGTGGAACACCTGGCGGACGATCGAGGCGCGATGATGAGTATTCGATCGGCGTTGGATGCCGGAGGACGGGCGATTATTCTGGTACCTTGCGGGCCGGGCTTATACGGAACGCTGGATGAAGTTCTGGGACACCAGCGGCGGTATACGCGGCAGAGTCTGGAAAAATTGGTCATCAGCGCCGATTTTGAGCTGGAAAAGATGATCGAATTCAATCGAGTCGGGGTTGTCGCGTGGTGGTTGAACGGGCGGCTATTGCGCCGCCGTACATTCGGTTTGTGGCAAATTAAAATGTTGAATTTCATGACTCCGGTATTCCGCGCCGTCGACAAAGTGTTGCCCTTGCCGCCGCTTTCGTTGATCGCCGTGATCAGGAAACCCGCCGACAACACGGCTTTGTCTGCACCGTTACAGCCTCCGGTCAGAGCAAGCTTGCCGGGATCCGCAGCCGGTTCTCACGAATAACATGTCCGCTTCTATCCCGAATCGACCCGGGAGCGCCAGGCCCCACGCGAAGCGCGAGATACCGTACATAAAAATATTGTTCGTTTGTTTCCTACTGACTTTGCCGATTGTCAATCCCACGGTTCACGGCGACGGAGTGGGTTACTACGCTTATGCGCGAGCCGTATTGATTCAACATAACCTGCGCTTTGAAGAAGACTGGCGCCACGCCAATAAATTTTTTTCGGCCTCGAGAATCCTGGCAGGTGAGCAACTCAGGCCCGAGGAATACACGCTCACGGGCCACGTGGATAATCATTTTACGGTGGGCCCGGCGATACTCTGGGCCCCTTTCCTGATTCTGAGCCATCTTGTGGTTTTGCTATTCAATTCCTTGGGCGGTCACATCTCCGCGGATGGATTTTCCTCGCCGTACGTGGTTGCCATGGCCCTTGGCACAGCCTTCTACGGTTTTTGGGGGCTGCTGCTTTCCTTTTTGCTGGCCAGAAAATATGTACTGGATCGTTGGGCTTTTCTGGCCACCATGGGCATCTGGCTGGCCACTTCCCTACCGGTATACATGTATTTCAATCCAGCTTGGTCGCATGCGCACTCAGCATTTACGGTGGCTTTGTTTCTCTGGTATTGGGAGCGAACGAGAGGCACGCGAAAGATTTGGCAATGGGTAACATTGGGTTTGATCTCCGGGTTAATGATCGACGTATATTTTCCGAACGGCGTGTTTTTGCTCCTGCCGCTGATGGAAGCTTTACTGGCGCACCGCGCCTCTTGGAGGGTTGACGGCTGGAATTCGCAGAGAACACTGCTTTTCGGTGAGACATTATTCGTGGTTTCGACAGTTTTGGCTTTGTTGCCCACGATGATCACCCGCTTGATCGTTTACGGGGGCGTGTTCAGGGTCGGGTCTTATAGCGCTCAGGATTGGATTTGGAGCGCCCCTCACTGGCGGCAAGTACTTTTCTCGTCGGACCACGGCGCACTCAGCTGGACGCCGATTCTGGCATTGGCGCTGATCGGGCTTTTTATGGCCTCGCGAAACGCGAGAATAATTGCCTTGTATCTGGGAATGGGGGCCGCTGCTTTTTATTATGTAATTGCCTGCTATCCGTTGTGGGATGGCATGGCCTCTTTCGGAAACCGCTTTCTGATTTCGCTGACGGCTGTTTTTGTTTTTGGGTTGGCGCTGCTATTCGAACGTTTTGGCCGTTATTTCCATGATGACACGCGGGCGTTTGTTGCTGCCTGCGGTTTGGTAATTTTGTTGTCAATGTGGAATGCGGGATTCATTTTTCAGTGGGGCGAGCACTTGTTGCCGGTGCGTGGCGAGATTTCTTTCCGGGAAATGATACACAACCAATTCTTTGTCGTGCCGCGAGAACTTGGGACGCACCTTCGCGCTTACTTGTTCAAGCGGAAGGAAGAGATGCGCAAGATCGAAGATCGGGACATACAACAGATGCAAAACCCCGCTCCGCCATGAGAACGAGGAGCGCGCTAGTCCTATTTATTTCGGAAAAGTGGAGCGAACGCTCCTGTCGAATGGCGCATCTCTGGTACCCTAAATACAGACGGTGAAGGGTGGTCTTTCGTCTTTTCGAACGGCAAATCACGGATTTGGATCGGTAATCGGACAACGATGGCTTCCATGACCACATCACCGCCGGTAGTTACGCCCCTTCCGGCCACAATTCATGCGCACGCGACAGTACGCATCGAGGTACCGCACGGATGGTGGCATGCGAGCAAGCGAAAATCGTGAACTAAAAATTAGGTTCTAAATTGCGCCGCCACCCAATCCAATTTATAGATGTTGACGCTGACAATCTTCGGCCCCCCAGCTACATTGATCGCGCGTTTAGGCACTCTTTTTTTTCTTGGGCGGGATTCCGTTCGATCATTGCAGAACATACGGTGGCTGAACACAATGCCCTTCAAAAATATTCCCGCGACTGTTTCCAAGTAGTTGAAATTGGTGTTGCTGAGGGCGCTTCGGCGATTGCACTTCGTGACGGCATGAATCCGAGAGGTAACTTATACCTGATTGACCCCTATCATCTGTCTCGTGCACGGCATCTCAATTTCATAAAACGAACTGCCAAACGTGTGCTGTCTAACACGAAAAATCCTAGAGCATTTTGGATCGAAGCATTCAGCCACGCTGCGGCTGGTAAGTGGAATACGCCGATCGATTTCCTATTAATCGACGGCGATCATTCGGAAGAGGCTGTTGAACGGGATTGGGACGACTGGCATCCTCACGTCGTTGACAATGGAATCATCGCTTTTCACGACTCTCGGCTTTTCCCCGGCGGTTGGACGTCTCCGACATGGGGCCCGGTCAGATTTGTTGATCGGCTATTCCGCCAAACGCCAGAACCTGAATGGCAAATAGTCGATGAAGTAGATTCTCTCGTTTTCGTTTCGAAGAGGATCAATTCAATTTAAGAAGCGGATCGTTTTCCGTGGCGTTCGAAATCGATTACTCGTCGATGCCCGATTTCACCCGGCGTGCGTTTGAGATTTCAGAACGAAGCTGCGGTTTCTACCCGTGCGGTTTTTTCAGCGACTGCTGCGATAAAGCATATTGGCCGGTTACCTGCATCTGCGATACGGTTTGTGGCGGCGTGGTCTTTGTCACTTCCGTAATGGTCGAGCTGTTGGCGGGCACACTCGTACCAGGCAACGTCAAACCGCAGTCGTCAAATTCAACATTACCATTTTGCAGAAGTCGAGCCGACCCTCCAAATAAAGAGAACGACGGCGCAAGGTTGTCCACCCATGCAATTGCAGCTGTTTTAGCGGCCTCATTAAGTTGAAAAACCGGGACGCGGCTTTCACAAGGCGTGACGCCGCAAATGTTGCCGCTTGAATACGATACGTGACGGCCTCCGATAAAATGTTTGGTATCGAGAATAGTAGGGCATGGCGGTTAAATAGAATAAACTGGACTTCATTTATGAATGGAATAGAACGTTGGACTTGGTGCGAGACCTATCGGTCGCGACCGGAACACAACCACCCCGTGCACGCTTCGCTGGACAAATTTGTGCGTTTGCAAATGCTCGCCGTTCGACGGCAGAATCAGTAATGGCTTCCATGACCTCATCACCGCCGGTAGTTACACCGCTGGCTGTTCACGCACCCGCTACGGTGCTGATCGAGCCGCCTCACGGATGGCTGGACCTGCGGCTTGCCGACGTATGGGAATATCGCGAGCTGCTGTACTTTTTTGTGTGGCGCGATGTTAAGGTCCGTTACAAACAGACTGTTATCGGTGTGCTTTGGGTGGTTTTGCAGCCTCTGTTGACCATGGGCGTCTTCACTATTTTCTTTGGCCGCTTGGCCAAGTTACCTTCCGAAGGCTTGCCGTACCCGGTCTTTTATTTTGCAGCGCTGGTGCCGTGGGCGTATTTCTCCACGTCGCTGAGCACTTGCACAAGCGTTCTGGTCGCGAACCAGCATGTAATCACCAAAGTTTATTTCCCGCGCCTGGTATTGCCCTTTGCGGCGGTGTGCACCGGCCTGCTGGATTTGGCGATTGGATTTGTAGTGATGATCATCATCACGCTGGCGTACGGTTACCGGCCGGGCCCGGCGATATTGCTGATACCGCTGTTCGTGCTGCTGGCACAGATGACGGCGCTGGCTGTGGGCTTGTGGACCTGCGCTCTCAATGCGCTGTACCGGGACATGGCGGCCATCGTGCCATTCGTCATCCAATTTTTGATGCTGGCGTCGCCGGTGGCTTATTCCAGCACGCTGGTGCCGCCGCGTTGGCGCGCGCTCTACCATTTGAATCCCATGGCTGACGTGATCGACGGGTTTCGCTGGGGCGTTACCGGGCGTGGGCATGCTCCGGGCGCGATGACGTTTGTAGCGGCCGGGGTGGTGGCCCTGGTTCTGGTTGGCGGGCTGATGTTTTTTCAGCGCGTGGAGGGCACCGTTGTCGATCGCGTGTAGGGGCTTCGACAGTTCATTCCATTTGCCGGATCCGCTTCGCTAACATCTTTGTTTACAGGTAAAATAAGCTAGACATGTCAGACATAGTGATTCGGGCCGAAGGGCTTGGCAAACGGTATCGCCGGGGCTTAACCGGCCCACCGGAAACGCTACGGGACTTGCTCACTCGCGTCGTAGGCTCGCCATTGGCGGCCATGCGTCGGCCTACCCAGGAACATTTCTGGGCGCTCCGCGACGTGGGACTGGAAGTCCGTCACGGCGAAGTGCTGGGCCTGATCGGGCGCAACGGCGCGGGCAAAACCACCTTGCTCAAAATTTTATCGCGCATCACCCGGCCGACCACTGGCTGGGCGGAAATTCACGGCCGCGTGCGCAGCCTCCTGGAAGTGGGCACCGGCTTCCACGGTGAACTCTCCGGCCGCGAGAACACCTACCTCAGTGGCTCCATTTTGGGGATGGGCAAGCGCGAAATCGACCGCAAATTCGACGAGATCGTTGCCTTCGCGGAAGTCGATAAATTTATCGATACGCCTGTGAAGCATTATTCCAGCGGCATGTACGTGCGCCTGGCTTTTGCTGTGGCCGCCCACCTGGAGCCGGAGATTTTGCTAGTGGATGAAGTGCTGGCCGTCGGCGACGTGAACTTCCAGAAAAAATGCATGGGTAAAATGGGGGATGTGGCGAAAGCTGGGCGCACCATCGTCCTCGTCAGCCACCAAATGAACTCGATGCGCCGGCTTTGCAATCGCGTGACGTGGATCGATGCAGGGAAAATTCGCATGGATGGCTCTGCGGATGGAGTTGTCAACGCTTATGAAGCTGCGATGAGCGAAGGCGGTGGGACTCCTGTAGGTTCCCGAACAGGTGACCATACGAGGGGATACTTTACCGGCTGGGAAATCGTTGACCAGGAAGAGAACTCACCCCACACGATGTCGGTCGTGGGCCCGATCACGGTGCGGTTTATGCTTAAGCTTCTTGAGCCCATTAAGAACGGTGTTCACGGGGTCGCGCTTTACAATGCAGAACGTCAATTATTATGGGCCTGGGCCGCATACGAGCTGAACCTTGGCGTCGGGACCCATGACTTAATCTATGATTTCCCGCTACTTCCACTGAAGCCGGGCATTTACACGTGGAACGTGAGCTTCTGGGAACGAGAGGAGCTAATCGATAAGGGGGATTTAGCTCCAGAATTCCATGCCGTCGTTCCGTCCTTTCAACACCAGTTCGATGAATGGACTGGGTTGATAAACCTTCCGTCGGAGTTCACCGTGCGCCCAAGCTCTGCACCTATAGTTCGCGTCCATGCCGGTGATTAGCAGGAACCGGAAGTGAGTCTCGGCATGCAACGCTTTGTTTTCTCTGCATGGCTAGCAAAGTGGCGAGGCAAGCTCGGAGAAGCCCGCGTGGAACGATGCCGAACCGCAGTCCTCAGGCGAATCAAAGGATTGATCCACGTGGGGGCCAATACGGGACAGGAGCGTGCTTTGTACGCTGCGCACGGGTTGCGCGTCGTTTGGGTTGAGCCGATACCGGACGTATTCGAAACGCTGGTGAAAAATCTTGCCGATTATCCTAGCCAAAAAGCGTACCGCTACCTGGTCGCTGGCGAAGATGGCCGAGAATTTACGCTCAATATTTCCAACTACGGCGGAGTGTCATCTTCGATTCTGCCGCTCGCGCACCATCGCGAGATGTGGCCGGAAGTCGATTATTCCGGTGAGATCAAGATGGTCGGCATGACGCTGCCTGCTTTCCTCGGCAAAGAGCGGCTGAGGCTGGCGGACTATCAAGCTCTCGTGCTCGACACCCAAGGATCGGAGATGCTCATCCTGAAGGGGGCGGCGGAGATTCTCGGAGAATTTCGGTTTATCCAGGTGGAGGTTCCGGACTTCGAGGCGTACGCGGGCTGCTGCCTGCTCCCTGAAATGAATGATTTTATGAAATTGCGCGGATTCAGGGAGATGCACCGAAACAAGTTCAGGTCTATCCCCGGCGTCGGTTCGTATTACGACGTGACTTACAAGCGAACTCTTTGGCGGTCTATCGTTCCAGGCCGATGGATAAGACTGTGAGGTTTGTGCGGCTCCTGCCACCTTGGATTCGTTCGGTGGGCCGAACCTGTCTGCACTGTTGGCAACACTTTTACGATCGGAGCAGAGGCGAGTGGCGCAACCTGGGGGGGGGAGACATACGTGGGCTTTGGTGGGCTGCGAGGCACAAGGCGTTGGTAGCCAAGTGGTACAGGGAAGGTGGCGAGAAGACACTACGCTTTAGTTATCCGCTCACATGTGAAAGCATTGTTTTCGATCTCGGTGGATACCAGGGATATTTCGTCAGAGAAATCGTTGCTCGATATGATCCCCACGTGTACGTTTTTGAGCCGGTCCCGGAGTTCTTTGAGCAGCTCGCGAAGGAATTTGGGGCAAATCCGAAAGCAAAGATGTGCAACTACGGTCTCTCAGATGGTGATTCGATTTCGCAGATGCTGCTGGCTGGTGACTCCTCGACCATTTATATGGCGGGCGAAATGCAAGCCACAGTCCAGCTTCGCGATATCCAGACAGTTGTCCAAGAACTCGGAATCACCCGAATCGATTTAATCAAGATTAATATCGAAGGTGGGGAGTATAAATTATTGCGCAGGATGTTGGCGACCGGAATCGTTTCTATTTGTCAAGACATCCAAGTCCAGTTCCATACATTTTACCCTAACTCCGGCAGGCTTCGCTCAGAGATTCGCAGCGCTTTGCAAAAGACCCATTTCATTACATATGACTACCCATTTGTCTGGGAGAACTGGCGCAAGAGGCCCACGGGCCCAACCCACCCTGGATTACCTAGCCCATTGGGTAGGTCACGGGTTGGAAACCAGGAAAGTTACGTCTCTAACTAGGCCAACTTCGAATGTCGTCGCGCCCGGTCAAGACCGACCGAGGTGGACTCATGTTTTGCCCGCCCCAGTTAGATCGTTAGGCCGTCCGCTGCTGCACAAGTGGCGATATTTCTACGGCGTCGGCAGAGAAAAACTCAGGGAAAGGCTGGCTGCACCGAGCGTGACGACTTATCTGACGGGCGGTTGCGCGAATCAGATTTTCCAGTACGCGACGGGTCTGGCGCTGGCGCGACGACTGGGCGTGGACCTCAACCTTGACGTCTCATGGTACGAAACGGCAACACCAGACCAGCCAAGGTTGTACTCACTTGGGCTGTTCAAAGGCGTGGACGCTCGAGTAGTGCACAACCTTTTGGGCCAGATCATCCGCGAAGAGGAATTTCCATACAATCCCGCTCATTTTGAGAACGCGTCGCGAAAGTGTTCGCTGGTCGGTTATTGGCAGTGTGAGAAGTATTTTTTTGAATTGCGCGACGAACTGCGGGAGCGCTTGCTGCCCCGCGAGCCGCTCCCTGCGCGGTCAATCGCGACCGAGAGGGCGATATTGGACGTGGAAGAACGATCAGTGTTCGTCACGGTACGACGCACCGACTATGTAGGGAATCCCTTTCATTTGGTCCTGCCAATGGACTACTACCGCGAGGCTGCCGCGCTTATAGCTGCCAAGGTGCCGGACCCAGTATTTTTTATTTTCTCGGATGACCCGGAGTGGTGTGAAGAAAATTTCAAGCTACCCTATCCGATGACCGTTGCCGGGAACTTTGACCGGACCGTCGAAGGTCATCTCGGGCGCGAGGACTCCGAGCTGTACCTGATGCGTCTGTGTGCCCATGCGATTATGGCAAATAGTTCTTATAGCTGGTGGGGGGCTTGGCTCGGCGCCGATGTAAAGGGCGGTATGGTAATTGCGCCAAAAAGCTGGTTTGGACCGGCGGCCACGTACGACTCGCGAGATATCGTTCCAAGTCGATGGATAAGACTGTGAAAGGTGCTTTCCGGGTCCTGCTCTGGCATCCGCTCCTGAACCTCACGCGACCCTTTAGGCATAGTTTGGGATGGCGGCAAAAGAATGTCCAAGCCATGGATGAAGAAGTGAACGCTCACAAAGATTTAGCCGATAGGAACAATTTATATAGAGATTGGGCTGACAGAGGGTTCGCAGCTCCAAGCCCGCATTTCGTAAAGCAAACCGTTTTATTGAGAAATGGTTTACCCGACGCTACTTGGGTTGAAACTGGAACATATATAGGCGACACGACGAGTGTTTTGTCTAAAGTCGCCAAGATGGTTTACAGCATTGAACCAGAGCCTACACTTTTTTCAAAAGCAGAACAAAGGTTCAGGAACACAAGCAACGTCAAAATAATAAAGGGCTTGAGCGAGGACGTTTTCCCGAAGCTTCTTCCCACAATAAGTGGCAATATTTGCTTCTGGCTAGACGGCCATTATTCAGAGGGCATTACTTTTAAAGGACCACAGGATACGCCCATCATCGATGAGCTTACAGTTATTGGACGGAATATTACAAAAACAAGTAAAATCGTTGTAATGGTGGACGATATACGTTGTTTTGATCCCAAGAATCCGGAATATTCTGCCTACCCACCGGTCGACGTTCTTGTCGATTGGGCGAGAAAACACAATCTTATTTGGCACATTGAGCACGATATATTCATTGCAAAAAACCACTAAAATCAGTCGGAACGATGTCGCATATATTCACGGTTTGATAAACAGCGAACGACTATGTTACGCGTGGCTACACGATGCCAAAAATGAAAACTGTTCCGATCTCGGTGGTGACGAGTGTCTTCAATGGGGAAGCGTTTCTGGGACAGGCCATCGAAAGCATTCTTGACCAGTCGTTCCTTGATTTCGAGTTTTTGGTTATTGATGACGGTTCGACGGACTCGACTCCGAAGATTATTTCAAATTACGCGCATCGGGACAAGAGGATACGAGTTGTACGCCACGACAATAGAGGACGCGCAGAATCACTTAATATCGGAATCGGTTTGGCGAGCGGCAAATACATTGCAAGAATGGACGCTGACGACGTCGCGCTACCTCACCGGCTGGAGAAACAAATTGAATTTATGGAGCAAAACCCTGGAGTAGGTGTTTTAGGGGGTGCCTACGATTTGATAAACGTGAACGGCGACGTTATCAACCGCGTTCGGCCACCTTTAGAGGATACAGAAATCAGGTCTCTGATGCTTCGCTACAACCCAATGTGTCACCCGACGGTTGTCATGAAAAAGGATATCGCGTTGGCGTCGGGTGGATACCGGGCAGCGCTCCTTGATGCTGACGACTATGACTTATTCCTAAGAATGGCAGAGCGAAGTAAACTGGCCAATCTTCAGGAATCCGTACTCCAATACAGGCTTCACGCTGGGCAGGTTTCGGTACGAAATCTGAAACACCAGACATTTTGTGTAGTGGCTGCACGCTATGCCGCATCGGTACGTGGGTCTGGCCGGACGGACCCTTTATCTAACGTGACGGAGATCTCTGCTGAATTGTTAAGCTCATTTGGTGTAGCTGCGGAGGAAATCAACTATTCACTTTCGGGAGCTTATAGCTACTGGATCGAGACTTTAGGGCAGAGTGATCCCGAGGGAAGCCTCCGAATGATTCAGGAGCTCCTGGAATTGGGCGAGTCCGGGTATATCGAACGGCAGGATCTCGCGAATGCGTGGTGGAGAGCAGGGGGTATACATTTGCGTCGCGGCAGGCCGGGTAGGGCTTTGCTGGCGATAGCACACGCCGCTTTAGCTAATCCAGACGTTGCCAAACGGTTTGTTAAGTGGCCATTTAAGCGAATCATTACCGCGCTGAACGGTCGACCAAAACCTTATAAACCGTAATCCAAATTTTCACGCGACGGTCGTTTGCGAGGTGTTAATTCGATCCTGGTCGCATCTAATCGAATCGCAATATACAAATTATGAAGATCATTCATATCGATAACGCGGACAATGGTGGTGGCGCGTCTCGTTCCGCATACCGTCTGCATGACGGGCTGCGGCGGCTGGGTGAGAATTCGGGAATGTACGTTCTTAATAAGCGCACCAAAGATCCTTTCGTGAAGCGATTCCAATCGTCGCCCGGAAAGATTAAATGGATAGCGCGAAATATGCGGCGCTTGAGACTAAATCTATCGATGCGCCGATATGACCGAAGCGCTCCCGAGGATCAAACTTTTTTTAGTGAGGATAGAACGCCATTTTACGTGGATGCTTGTCGCCAGATTCCGGAGAGTGACGTAATCAACCTGCACTGGATTGCGAACTTTCTGGATTTGCAGGCATTTTTCTCGTGGTTGCCAAAAAACATGCCACTCATCTGGACACTTCACGATATGGCAGCTTTTACGGGCGGCTGTTGTCACGCTATGGGCTGCGCAAAGTTTACTGAGCAGTGCGGAGCGTGTCCGCAGTTGGGGTCCTCTAATGAGCATGACTTATCCCGGGATGTTTGGCTCCGGAAGCAAGGTTATTACTCCTCACTCGGTAGGGAAAGAATTCATCTCGTTACTCCGAGTCGCTGGCTTGGAAAGGAGCTAAGTCGCAGCCCGCTATTATCCAGATTTCCGCATTCGGTCATACCTTACGGCCTTGATCTTGAAGTGTTTCAGCCTCGCGACCGCGCGCTGAGTCGAGAGTTACTGGGCATTGCAAAGGGAGCCAAGGTTGTCCTGTTCGTTTCCAACGGGCTGGTTCATTTAAAAGGGTTCCACATTCTTCTAGATGCCCTTAGCGGGATTGACGCGAGTAGTGAGTTGTACTTGCTGAGCCTTGGCTTGGGTGCCTCACCTGCCTTAGACCGATTTAAACATACCCACATTCCTTCGATTGGAGAGGATGGGCTGCTGTCATTGATTTACAGCGCTGCGGACGTCTTTGTGCTGCCATCGCTCGCCGATAATCTGCCGAACACGATGCTGGAATCGATCGCTTGCGGAACTCCGGTAGTGGCGTCTGCAGTAGGGGGTATTCCAGACACGGTGCGGCCGGGGGTGACCGGATTATTGGTTAAAACTGGTGATGCAGCGGAATTGCGCTCGGCCATACTTGGATTGCTTGGCAATGATTCGCTAGGAGCCGAAATGTCGGCCAACTGCCGAAAAATTGCGCTTGCGGAGTACTCTTTGGAACTGCAAGCTAGACGATACCTGGAGATTTATGAAGCTATGCTGGTGGCCGCGAAGGCGACGAGGGCAAGTTGAGTCGACCGCTGGTCACCGCGCTGATAGACACCTACAACTACGGGCATTTTGTGGAAGAGGCGATCGAGAGTGTGCTGGCGCAAGATTACCCAAGTGAGCGCGTCGAGGTGCTGGTGGTCGATGACGGATCGACAGACGACACTGCCGAGCGCGTGAAGAAATATGGAACGCGAATTCAATATCTCCTGAAGCCGAACGGCGGACAGGGTTCAGCATTCAATTTTGGATTTGAGCGGGCTCAAGGGGAAATTATCGCGTTTTTGGATGCCGACGATTATTGGTTGCCCGCAAAAATATCCAGAGTGGTGAGTGCGTTCGAAGCGCATCCCGGAACCGGACTGGTGTATCACCGGCGAATGGAGCTCAATTCGGCGACGGGCGAATCGGGAGAAGGAGATTTTGCGGAGTGCTCGGGTTATCTGCCGAAAAGTGCGGCTGGCATATTGGCATACCGGGTGCTGCCGACATCGTCACTGGCTTTCAACCGGGAAACCTTGGCTCGCTTGATGCCGATGCCGGAATGGATTCGACTGCAGGCGGATGCATACCTAGCGTTGCTGGTGGTTTTCCTCGCGCCGGTAGAGGCAGTGCCGGAAACTCTTTCGGTATACCGTTTGCACGGCAAAAATTTGTATGCGTCGGATAACCGTACTACGTCAAAGGCTGCAGAACATATCGAGATGCGGGTGAAGATCGTAAAGGCAGCGCGAGATTGGCTCGCTGCTCACGATTTTGATCTTAAGCGTGCGGAAACCAAAGCCTATTTTGAACAGCTGTCGTTAACCTTGGCGGCGGATCAGTTTCAGATTAAGCCGCCGACCCGTTTGGAATTCTTCAAGCACCTGATGAGGCGTCATAAATTGTACGCCAGCCAGTATGGATGGAAGTTGCGGCTCATGAATTGTTTCAATGCTTTCGCGGGTTCGCTCGCTGGTTACGAAAGATTTCGCTCCTTACATGAAGCGGAAGCACGGATCCTTTCTTCTCTGAAAAATTTAGGGTCTGGGCATGTTTGAGGACACAGACGAGGGCATGGGTCCCCTGTGAAGATTCTGCACGTTAGCACTGAAGATAGTTCGGGTGGGGCGGCGCGCGCGGCTGCGAGATTACACGCAGGTTTGTTACGGCTCAGGCATGATTCGAAGATGCTGGTCGCACAGAGTACTTCGGATGACCCCACAGTGTTCACCATTGCTCGAGCGGCGACGCCGGATAAATCGTTCCAGCGCGCCGTGAGCCGCTACCGCATCAACCGCGATTTCGCTCCTTACCAGAAAATTCGTCCAGCAGGATTAGACAGATTCAGCGACGACCGCAGTGAGTACGCTGCGGACTGGGCTAGCCTTGTGCCGCATGCCGATGTGCTGAACCTGCATTGGGTCGCAGGGTTTGTCGACTACGCGAAAGTTTTCAGCAGCTTCGGCAAAAGGATTCCCATCGTGTGGACGCTGCACGACATGAATGTATTTACGGGGGGTTGCCACTACGACGAAGGTTGCGGAAAATTCGTTGAATCGTGCGGAGCTTGCCCGCAACTAGGCTCTCATGACGAACATGATCTGTCGCGGGAGGTGTGGCGGCGGAAGAAAAAAGTTTTTGAACGGTTGGAGAAAAACGATCTGCATGTTGTGGCCGACAGTAGATGGCTCGCTGGTGAGGCTTTCAGGAGTTCCCTGCTTCGCAAATTTCCAATCCAGACGATTCACTACGGGTTAGACACCACGGTATTTATACCTCGAGATAAATGTCATGTTCGCGGGGCGCTCGGAATCCCGGTGGACGCGCGTGTGGTCATGTTCGGGGCAGAACTGTTAAGTATTCGGCGGAAGGGATTAGGAACGTTGGTCGAAGCGCTGAAAAGTGCGGCTGCAGACGAGAAGTTGCTGCTGCTGTCCGTCGGACGGCGTATGCCTGAGCTTGGTGGGACGATTCCGCAGATGCATTTTGGGCATGTGAACAGCGATTTCTTTTTATCACTTCTGTACAGCGCAGCGGATGTGTTTGTGATTCCGTCGTTGCAGGAAGCGTTTGGGCAGACGGCGCTGGAGGCCATGGCGTGCGGGACGCCGGTGGTTGGCTCCTCGGTTGGGGGCATACCGGAGATTGTGCAGGATAATGTGACCGGATATCTCGTACCTCCGTCGTCACCGGTAAAGTTGCGAGAGACCGTTCTGAAATTGTTGCATGATCCCAATAAACGTGCGGAGATGTCGGCAAATTGCCGGCGCTTCGTGCTAGAAGGCTTTACTCTGGAAGCGCAGGCGCGCCGCTATGAATCTCTTTATCATGATATAGGCGTTGATAAAAATCGCGCAGCTAAGAACGGTTAAGACATAATCCTCATAGTGCCGGTTGAAAAATCCCCACCCTTAGCGTGGTAAACCGGAACCCACTCCGCATGGAGGAGGTTCCGAGACTTGCTAAGGGGCGAGAAGTGCAAGAACTAAAAGAACTGCAACGGCAGGGTATGAGCATTCAGGCAATCAGCAAGCTGACCGGCTGGGACCGCAAGACGATTCGCAGTTATGTGCAGGGGGCGGGGGTGTGCCGGAGGTGGGTCACTTCTTCGGACTCAGCACGACCAGCAGCTTTTTGGACCTCTTCGGGTAGACCAGATCATCGAAGGCGAGATCGCGCCGCTTCAAGGTTTTCTTGTAGAGAAAACGCAAAGCCCACATACGGATCTCGACAGTGCCCGGGGCGAATTTCTTTTCGTTGAGCAGACACAGTTGGTAACGGCGTATCTCCTCGGCACCTAGTTTTTTCGGAGACTTGCCGAAGTACTCTGCAAACTGCTTTACGGCGAGGATATAGCCACGCGTTGTTGCTTGGGAATGGTTGCGACGTTGGAGTTCTTCCAACATCCTTTTACGTTGGTCAGGCCACTGCACTCCGCGCCCCGCTGTACCCATTGATCTTGGGTTTGTTGGATTTGATCTTCGGCTCTTACTCACTGTTGATCATGCGTATCGTGCAGGTGTACATCTCCATCTTGACAGCTTGGGTGTGTGGTCAAGCTGCAGCCCAGCTCTGGGGCGAAGACGCAAAGTGGGTCACGTTCGGTTTGGCGATGTGCATACCCACACTTCTCTTCTTCACTCCTCAGATTCAGACAGAAATATTCACGGCCTTTTTTGTGTCCTTGTTTCTGTATTTCCTTGTTCGCCCCGACCGAGAAGATGAATGGAAGGCGATCGTGGGCATGGGAGTGTGCGCTGGCGTTTTGATGTTGTTGAGATTCAATACTATATTTGTTCCCTTCATGGGGACTTCGGCGGCATTCCGAATGCCATTCAACGTGAGGAATATGAAGGGGGCATTGATTCCGTTCGCGCTCGCTGCCGCGATTGTTTCACCGTGGATCATTAGAAATATCGTTGTATTTCACGGCGCGCTTTTATACTCGTCGCAGACGGGTACGACTGCCGCACAGGGAGCATTAGGCCCTCAAGGACGCACGCAGGTGGGGGAATCTGCGGTCTGGCAGCGGGCGGGGTAGATGCTACAAGACATCGAAACAGATAGCTTAAGCCGGCTTCAGTTCCCATCGGAAGTGGAGTTGGGCCGGCAAGCAAGACAAGCAGATATTAGCGCTTGGAAGTCATTGGGATTCCATGCGGTTCCTTTGCTGGCGAAGAAGGTGTCCTACTTCTGGCTCAGTACGGATCAACTTTTAAACACGGCTTCTTTTCCGAGGTGGCAGCGCCTGATACGAGGCATCGGTGTGCTGCTTCACTGGGCAATCTTAGCTGGAGCTTTGTTTGGGTGGCTCCGCCTAAGAAGAACTGCTCCACGAACAGCACGTCTTCTATTCTTCTATTGTGTGCTGGCGACGATGCTCCACTTGCCTTTCACTATGAATACGCGCTTGCGTGCGCCTCTTGTCGACCCGCTGCTCTGTATTTTGACGGGAGCAGGATTTCCTCGAATGCTCGTACGGGTTTCGACCCGGACGAGGGCCGCACCAGGCGCTGGACGAGGTGGGACGAGTGATTTGCACAAGACCCACGAGCTGGATCCTGGAATTAGATATCACCGCTTACTTCGATTCGATCGTGAGAGGGCAACTCATGGAGATGATCGAAAAGCGAATCAGCGATGGCAGCGTTCTCCAGTTGATACGGAAGTGGATTCAAGTCGGAGTCATCGACGAAGGGAGATTACTCGTGAGCGAAACGGGTACAGGACAAGGGCAGACCATCAGCCCGCTCCTCGCCAATATTTACCTGCACTACGTGCTTGATGAATGGTTCGAGAACGAAGTGAAGCCACGCTTGAAGGGGGCAGCACACGAGATACGGTTCGCCGATGATGCCGTGTTGGGCTTCCAGTATCGGGAGGATGCCGAGAAGGTGATGGAGGTCTTACCGAAGCGGTTTGCAAAATACGGTTTGACGCTCCACCCGGAGAAGACACGGCTGGTGGACTTTGGGCGATACGCGGAGGAACATGCGAAGCGGCAGGGGATGAAACCAGCCACGTTCGATTTCCTCGGCTTCACGCACATCTGCGCCCGCAACCGGAGAGGGAAGTTCATGGTGAATATGAGGACGATGAAGAAGCGTCTCCGACGGGGCCTGACGGCAGTAGCCGAATGGTGCCGGGAGCACCGCCATGATCCTGTGGATCAACAGCAGAAGACCCTCAATGCCAAGCTCCGAGGCCACTACCAGTATTACGGACGTCCGACGAATTCTAGGAGCCTCTGGCAGTTCTATCGGGCAGTCTGCAGAATCTGGCGGAAGTGGCTCAGTCGCCGAACTCGTGGGAAGGAACTAACGTGGGAGCAATATACCGCATTCCTACGTCACCATCCCCTGTTGCTTCCTTGGATCACACGGTCTTGGAACTGTGAGGTGAGTGGCACCTGAGGAACCCGCTGCGTGGAAATCTGCACGGTGGGGTCTGTGAGGGGGGAGAGCGTCGGTGCTGCCATGGTCGACCTAAACGGGCACGAAGCTGGAAACGGCGGATACAGCCAAGGAAGGCCTACAGCACGCCGGGTTCTCCTCTACTCGGAGAGATGGCCGGTTTTGCACTGACCCCCGAGGATGAAAGAGAGCATATCGGCGGCCCTCGGCAAGGCGATTTAATGCGAGTATTTTCGCGGCGAAGCTTCTGTAGACTGACGACTGTTTCAACGGAATTGAGCCGGGTACGGAATAACTCTCGTCCGAAATCTCAAAAAGAGTTGCTCCATAAAGCAAACAGAATGTTAACTCGATTTTGATTGTTCAGCGTCTCTTCAGTTCTGAAGGCCGCGCTGAGACGGATTCTCCTGGCGCTGACTCTCCTGATTCGTGATTTCCGATTACCCACTCAGCGCCCGTTGGAAAGTCCACGGCGCGGAACCCTGATTGAAGATTCCCTTGGTTACGTAGTTCAAGTTCATTATTGAAATATGGCGTGCAAGGCAGCGGCGCATCCCAGCATTGATCATTTTTTACTGGCACGCGCACTTCCAAGCCGGAACGAGTGTGCAATATTTTGGTCTCGCATTGAGGAAAAGGCGAAAACTGACGAATTTTGAAGACTTGGCGATAAGAAGAGCCCCACAAACTACGCGGGTTAAGAGACCACAATCCAAGACATAATGTGCTTATAACAAGAAGTTTTAATCGAACACCGCTTCTCTCCACGACTGGAAAAAAACCGCAGCTACCCAAAGTAGCAGCAGTCCCCCAGATAGCGGCCTGACCAAATCGAGGATCTGGCGCAGACAGAAACCAAAACGCGACTGCTCCGGCTGAGGGCACAAGAAGCCACAAGCATCGTCGCAACTGTGGCGAGCGTTTCTGCACGGAACTCAACAGTAGTAACGACGACCCACTTATCGCTATTAAGAATGGGACAGCAAAATAGACTCTATTTGAGCGAACACCTTCAAACCACGGCCGAACCCAATGCCAACCATATGTTTGCGAAATGGCTGCATGTCTCATTCGAGCCCATGCCCGAATGCCGAGAGCTACCATTTTTGTGGATTCTGCGGGTACGCGCCAATCTACCGCCGCCCCAAACCAGTGGTTTGGATAGAACGGATATCCACTTAAGATGTAGCCTCGGAAAATCCAAGGGATGACTATTAGTGTGAATAGAACCAAGGAAGCAAAAATGGATTGCCGGCGCTCAACCACCGAGTCCGACATGGATAGCAGGATTACGATACAAATCACAAAAGAAGAAGCCGCAAAGATGACGGTGGATATCTTGAATACGATTGCCAGAGAAAATAAAACGCAAGCGCTGACCATTCTTAGACGCATAATGTTGTGCGGAACAAATGTGCCCGAGAGTGCCTGAAAAACGAAATAGGCACCTAACAAGCAGCAAATAGTGGATGGTAAGTCTGTATTCGTTCCAACAAGATCATCGCGCTCGATCCAAGTAAACAAGGGGATGGTCAAGATCAAAAGAAACAAATCTGTTGATATCAAATTCCCGCGCAACAAACGACCTATGGCGGCCAAAATCATAGCGGCCGCAACTCCTACAACCATCCCCCCCAGAATTCTGTACGAAAGCGTTCCCAGTCCTCCTTTGTAGAGAGCAGCGGTCCAGAGAAATAACGAGGAATTGAAGCCGAGGCGACCGTGCAAGTTAGCAAGACCCGGAACGATGGGGTACGTAATTAACCAATTGACCGTGCTCGCTCCATACAGCCCGGTGTCGTAGTGTAAACAAGGGCCCGCTGATCTAGCTGCCATCGATAGGATTATGGCGAGATAGCAACCCACTCCGAATGGCCCAAGCGATCGAATGTGAAGCATAAAAAGATGGAACATTGCGGTACGCCTGGCCATTTCTAAAGCGCCAGCCAAAAAGAGAAAAAGGACGACGAAGAGATCAACAGGGCGAAATAGCTGGTAAATTTCTAAGGTGGCGACGCTAATTCCGAGTCCCACGCCAAATGCCTCAATTGGCAGCACCTCTAATTTGAGCCACGTAAGCGAGATGGCGCCCAGCCCGACCAGCACCAGTGCGCACACCGTCCAAAAGAACAGGACGAAGAGAATTAAAGAAAAAAGAATCATCGGAGAAGTCTGTGGAAGCGAAAAATGATTCCTTGTTGCCCGCTCGGATAAGTTAACACTTAATTCCACCGGCCCAATCAAGAAAATTCCATTAATTGTGCACTCCGAGCGACATAAATTTTGGACACGCGTTCGAGGTTGCAGGGCTCTTCGAATGATCCGAACTCCAGTTGCTCCAACTCCAACGAAAGAATCGTGGCAAAGATGAAACGAGACCTACCGTGGCGGCTACGCCCATTTTCTGGAGATCGCCGTAGTCTGCTGAATCTGCGGATGGCGGTGTATACAAACTGCTACAATTCGATAGTAATAAACACGTATTGTTTACGTTGATTCAAAAGTTTTTGTCAAAATCTTTGGCTTAAGCGAACTATCAATTCGAGTGCCAAGTGTAGTTGGGTCGGCCACGTACCTTTTAACTCTCTCTATCTTCTATGCCAGAAGATTTTCGGCGAAGGCCTATTGATGCTCATCACTTTGGCAATGCTTTGCTTGAATCCACAGATCATGGATTTCATGGTAGCCGCGCGAGGATCCAGTCTTCGAATGGCATGCCTTTGCATCGCCATGTACTTCCTATCGAGGATCGCAGATCGTGAGTGTATTGACCCTGGCGATGGGAAAATGCTTTTGGAATGCTCGGTCGCGTCGGTGTTTCTAGCCCTCTCCGTCGCATCAAATCTGACGAATCTAATTCCTGCTTTTCGTTTGACAGCGTCTTTTTATGCTATTGCTATGCCTAGGCGAAAGAATGTGGACCGAAAGCGGAGAGCCGAGTGAACCTCAAGCCCTTTGTCAGACAATCGACAGGATTCTTGACTTGTGCATGGAACGAGGGATTAGGTTTCCAAAAATCCTTCTTGCCCGGAAGAAGCAATTGCAATGCGGAACGGAAACCTCATGTTTCGATGGACAAGACCCTATGCATTCCTGCCGGGGCTCAAATCGGTTCAGACTGTGCCGATTGTGCGGGAACCGGACATGTTGTGAGACGGGGGGCGGTTCAACTTCTTTGTGTACACGGTGCGAAGCCTGGAAACGAAACTCTTTCAACACCTCCGGAAAAATTCAATAGAGTTTCTCGCTCCTAAGGACTAGCCTTTGTTCGCGGCCTGTTGGTCCAGTAAATTTACCGAACTCCAGCATGGCGGTTTCCCGGCTCTAGGTCGAAAAATTCCATTGATTCGGAGCACCCAGATCGCGGCGTTCTCTATACGCCGATCAATCTTGGCCTGCGCGGAATATTCCCCGGTCTTCCAATTGGCCCTTCGAGACCGATGTAATCCTTCTGCGGTTCGTGGACTCGTACTGGCCCCTCCATGCATCCTGCACCGGCCATTTGGCATGGCCGGACTCTTACAGGGCTTGCTTGGGCGCGTATTGGCGCCACATCGTATTGCTTGACTGAAGTCTCCAGGCGGGTTGTCATTTTTTAGCCAGCCGTGCATGGGGTTCATTGTCCGAATTCCATTTTTGTGCGCCCGTTACGCAAAACTGACATGGTATAAGAGGTCCATGATTCGAGGAATGAAGGGATTGATCCAGTCGGCGGCCAATCGAATGGGCTACCGGGTGGTGAGGGCGAGGGGTAGTCCTGGCGTTGAGGAGCGGTGGACGCATGGACTGGATACTTTTTTCGAATCGCTCAGGAGTTTTGGATTTCGCCCGCAACATATTGTGGATGTGGGTGCCAACCGGGGAAACTGGACGCGCAGGGCGCTGCAGTTTTTTCCGGCGGCGCGCTACACGATGGTGGAGCCGCAAGAGAGTTTGAAACAGTACAGTGCGGATCTCTTGCAGCGGGGCGCCGCGATCACGTGGATGCCCGCAGGAATCGCGGACAAGCCTGGAACTTTACCGCTACACGTTGGGGAACCAGATTCCACCAGTACGTTTTACGATGACGGAAACCCGGGGGCGGGTCGCGTTTCTGTGCCAGTGATGACGCTCAATGTAATTGCGGCCTCGCAAGGAATGCCCGAACTGGTAAAGATCGACGCCGAGGGATTTGATTTGCGGGTACTCATCGGCGCATCCGAACTGCTGGGGCGGACGGATGTCTTTCTGGTGGAGGTCACGGTGTGCGCGAGTTTCTATGAAAATACGCTCGCGCGCGTAGTGCGATTCATGGACGAAAATGGGTATAAGGTGGTGGACATTACGGATCTCAACCGGAGCCCGAAACACGGAGTGCTGTGGCTCTGTGAATTAGCGTTTGTGAGAAACGGAAGCGGGCTGTTCGAAGTGGGGCCTGAATATATCTAAGAGATCATTCAGATGGGCTTTAGAGCGTTTGGAACTGGATTACTTCAAATTCTGACGTTAACATCAGCTTGCCGGGTTTTGTCTTCCAGTTTGGCATTAATCCGCAGAACCTCGTCGCCAAGAACCATCAGGCTCAGGCCCGTTGCGCGATTGAAGACCGCTTCGTGTCGTGTAGCAAATCGAGCCCAACTGAAACGTTTCATCTTTTCCTGAGCTGCATTTCCTAGCTGGCGCCGCAACTGCGAGTTCTGGCAGAGCTTAGTGATAGCTAGTACTAGAGACGTTGCGTCCCCTGGGATTGTCAGGAGACCATCGTGGCCATCTTCGACGACGTCTGTCATGCCGCTCGACTCGGTTGTCACGACCGCCAGGCCTGAAGCCATGGCTTCGAGCAAGACTAAGGGCATGCCTTCCACCAGCGAGGGCAGGATAAAAATATCGTGGCTGGCATAAAGGGCAGGCATGTCTTCACGGGAGACGAATGGGTGAACCTCCAACGAACTTTGTATGAGATGGGAAAAGTGACGCCGGACGGTTTCCTCGGTTTCAGTGCAACCGGCAATTGTAAGGCGAAGGCCAGGAATGAGAAGGCTCAACTGCGCGAAGGCCTCAGCTAAAGGATAGATACCTTTATGATCGATCCAAGTGCCGACAAATAAAAGCCTCGGTATGGAATTTTCACTTGAGGAGCGGTGATGAAAAAATTCCGGCCCGACGCCATTGGGAATGAACCATATTCGGTCGGGCGGGAGCTTATAGTGCAACTGTAAAAATAAAAGAGCTTCACGATTTGTAACAATGCATTGGTCTGCGGTCCGGAACGACCACCGGTACGTACGCATGTGGTAAAAATGTTGCCATAAACGGTTCTGCCATCGGAAGTAGTCTGCTCTGCCTTTCTTGGCCTCCCTGCCCATGGCGTAGTTTCTACGTTCCTCAAGACCGTGCATGGTCATGATATAAGGAGGTCCGGCATGTAGACCCCGTCGCCGACGCTGAAATCCATACAAAAAACCGAATGGAGCGTGAACGTTAATTACGTCAAAATCGTTTTTAACCCGCGAAACATATTGCGCGATTGCTGCGGCGAATTCAAACGTTCTAAATCGACGAGGCCAGCGGGTTTTGGGCAAAAGGTCATCGAAAAACAATGGCGTTACTGTGTGCCCGAGCTTGCGCAATTGTTGCGTTAGGTTATAAACAATTCCGGCAACCCCGGCTTCGGCTTTCCCGGCTACCCCAGCAATCATCAGTACGCGCATTTTAGGCCACGTCCCACTCTCTGCCGTCAAATAATCAGCCCTCTATTCGAAGAAGGACGCTCCGTCTGCATAGGTAGCGTCGCGGCTGCAATATTAAGATTGCTCGATTTTTGGTTGACGTGCAATTCTATATCGCCGCTGAAAGGAGCATGTTTTAAGTTCGAATCCTCATTCGCAGTAACTGTAAATTGGCTTACGTGGCTCGTCGATGAAATAATTCCGAGGCGGCACAATGGCAGTGGGAGGGTGGGGAACTATTTGACGTGCTACGTCATTATCCTTCGGTGATAACGCAAACGACGTTCCGCTGCTTCACTTCTTTACACTTTCGGCTCTGAACTTCGCCCAGCTGTGCGTTACTCTTGAATACTGGCCACAGCCAGCCGGTGCTGCGCCCCTGCTTGGGCGCCTGTCTACCGTCTGCATGATCAAAATGGCAACTAGTGGAATAAATTGTTTTTTTGTATTCCGCACAGCACTCTCACTTCTGACCGCGTGATTAACTGCGCCAATTAGTGTGTGGGAGAGAGGCAACCGTCTAAGCTGATGAAAACACTTGTGCCCATTATTGCTTTCTTGGTCGCTGGCACGGCTCATGCGCAAAGTTCGGCATCCGTGAACGTTGGCACTCCCTATGCCAACGGCTCACAGTTTATCGGAACCAACAATGTTGGTTCCAACGCCGCTTTCGCTGGCCCCAATCCCTATTACGACTTAACGCAGTTTGGCCTGTACACCAATTCCGGAACCCCGCCAATCATTACCTGCTCGATTACTTCGAGAACGTCCAAGGCAACTTGTCCTGGCGGCATCAGTGACTTTGCGAAAGGGCAAGGAATTTCCATTCTAGGGGCTGGCGTGACACCTGCATTCCCTAGATGGGGCGTGTCGGCCATCAGTGCATTTTCGCGCACTTTGGGCGTGGCCAGCTATTCGATTAACTCTCATAACGTGCCTGTACCTGGTGCCGGACAAGTGGTGACCATCGCAGGCACGTCCGATAGTTCTTTCAATGGCAGTTTCATGGTAACTGGCAACGATGGCGACTTTGGACACTTCTTCACCGCCAACCGAGGGTCAAACGTCTCAACAACGGCCAGCTCTGGTACGGCAACGCTGACAAGTCCGGTCGTAGTTGTCACTCCGGTAGGTATTCTGAAGGGCTCGACAACCTACGCCTACAAAATAGTGATGCGCGGATATCACGGCGAACTAAGCGTAGCCAGTCCTGCGGGAACAACCACCACAGGAGCAGCCACAATTGGCGTTAATACAGTGAACGTCACTTCCTGCTCGCGATCTGGTGGAGTAGCGACTTGCATTACTAGTGCAACGCACAATTTCCAGGTTGGAGTGGCCGTCGATTTGGAAGGGACGAGTCAATACGGCAACACCACCTTCAATCAGTACAACGGCGTGCACGTCATTGCCTCAACTCCCACCAGCACCACCTTTGCTTTCTATCAGGCCAGCCAAAGCAACGATTCTGGCACGGACACCGGAGGCACCGCAAAAGTTGTGGCTAAAAACATGGTGCAGTGGGACATGGTGCCCGCCACTGTCTTGCAGAGCATCGTGTACCGCTCTACGAACGGCGGAGCTTACTCCATCGTTGGCGTTGTCGAGGGCATGGATGGCGCGTTCGTAGACGGGGGCTTGGGTGCCCCTACAGCACCTAGGTATATCCCCAGCACTCCCCCAAGTTCCGTCACCAATGGAATCCTATCTACCACCATTACAGCCATCAGTGGGACCACGCTGATGCTTACGGCCAACGCTGCCAACACGGCCATCAGCCAAACTGCGCAACACGACAACACTCCAATTGTGATAGCTGGATGCGCAGCAATGCCTACAAATGGCGGTGGCGAGCTTTATATTCCCGCATCCAGTCCGATAAACATCGCACTGTTTACTTCGCCCCTCGACCTTAATGCGAACTGCTCGGGGAAGCAAGTCACCATAACAACCGCCACTGAACTCTATCTTACTGATCCGATTATTATGAAAGCAGCCGGAACGACCATCAATTCTGCGCCCGGTGGGCAGCTTCCCGGCAATCAGTTTCAATCCTATTCAGCGACGCTTGTCACCGGGACAGCCTACCCGTTGTTCTACTTTGAGCCCGGTAGCTTTGGGCCAAACACCATAACCAACCTGTCCATGAGCTGTAATGGGCAGTACCAGAGCTGCGTGGTGCAGGATCAGGATCAAGGCGGCGGAGGGGACGCAGGTATCTCCTACGACAACGACACTTTCTCACGTCCCGCCGGTTCTATAACTTTCATTATGCGTTCCGGTGGGTTCGACTTCTGGTTCACGAGAGGTTTGTTCCAGGTAACTGGCGGCGCGTGGGGAGTTCCAGCGGCCCTGCAGATCAATACTCCCAATCCGCTTGGTGGGACGGATTCCCAATTTGGCAATGGCTGGACGATTGCCGGGATTATAGAGTTCAACAAAGTACAGTTCGGTGGCGAGGGCATTGAGTACAACGATTGGGGAACTCCATTTCTGGTCGGGGGCGCTGGACACGTCACGTTCATTGAGCCGCTGATTGAGAATGCCTATGCTCCCTGGATGAGCGTCTATCTAACCGGAGGAAACAGCTCCTTTACGCAGGTGAAATTTGTCAATGCCACTTATGCGGATTACCGCAGCGGCCCGTCTACGCCGTTTATCACTTTTTCTCCCTCTACCCGTATCGCCGGACTGATTTCCGAACAAGCTAGTTGTGCCAACAGTGAACAGCCTCTTTTCGAGGGGAACCTTACTGCCGGGATACAGATTACCCAAGGTGGCGTGGGCTGTTCTCTGACCGGTGCATTCAACGCCTTCATTTACAGCCTCGGCGGTGGCACGCTGTCTGTAACTAATTACCAGAACACTAACCTCGAATTTACCGGCACAGGGAAAGCCTACTACGCCATGACCACGCCTGCCGTACCCGCAAGCGTGGTGGTCAGCGCCGGGGGTTCCTTGAAGGTTGGCAGCAACTGCTACGCCATATTTGCCTACGATAAAGATGGCGGCTGGACGATAAACGGCCCGTCAACTTGCGTGACTACCTCCAGTGGACAGCAGACCGTAACAATTACAAGACCAACTTTGCCAAGCAACGCTACGGGCTGGAACGTAACCTGGTTCCCACCTGGAGGGGGCAGCAGTTTCCTGAACTGCACAGCAATACCTCTGGCTACAACGACTTTTGTGCAATCCGCAGCTTTTGGATGCGGAAATCCCTTCAATTCCTATACCACTGCGGGATCGGCTAACATCGGCCCAACCGGGGTCAGCGGCGCATCCGTCACCACCAACCAATTCACACTTATCCCCACAGCATTTGCCAATCTGGGCAGGTCAATCGATGGAACGTTTTATTTCTGCAACGATTGCACGGTAGCCAATCCTTGTGCGGGTGGCGGCACAGGCGCTTTGGCGAAAAGATTGAACGGTGTTTGGGTGTGTAACTAGTGATCGGCTCGGTGGTTGATGACGCGGACGAAGATGCCGTTCGTAAATTCGCGCAGCGTTGCGACATAAACTATCCCATCGCGATGACCCCTGACGAAATGCGGGTTCAGTTTGGCAGTGCCGGCGGTGCCAACGTCAATCAATGCGAGGGCGGAGCCGTCCGACTATTTTCACCCGCAGTTCGTGAAAAATTGTCAAAAGTAACGGAGAGTGGAGAGCATAAACCTGTAATTTATGTCTAGACAAAATGAGCCCCTGGAGTCTTGGTCCTTGCCCCACTGGTTTGATTCACTTAATCCCAGGAGAGCGACGGTTTTTATCAGGGTCTTCTTCTGGATCACTACTGCTGTTGTCGGTTTTGTTCAGGCGTGGTCCGTTCGTTTCGTTATCAATCCGGATGGAAACTCTTATTTGGATATTGCCAGCGCCTATCTTAGAGGTGACTATGCCAACGCTGTGAACGCCTATTGGAGTCCGATGTTCTCATGGCTCATTGCGCTGGTCCTGCGCATTTTTCACCCGTCGCCTTTTTGGGAGACGCCGCTGCTGCATCTGGTCAACTTCGCCGGACTGTTAGTCGCCATTCGTTGTTTTGAGTTCTTCTTTGTCACTTTTCTGGAATTTCTCCAGTGTTCCAGGCAGCCAGGCGATGAGCCCTTGCTTACCTTGCCGGTCTGGTGGTTGTTAGGGTATGGAGTATTTTTTTCGACAGCCCTCCATGTGCTTTCTCTGGAACCAACCGATCCGGATATCTGGGTATGTGTTGTTTCCTATCTGGCGGCTGGAATCCTTCTCAGGATCGCTCTTCAGCCACAGAAATGGGGCTATTACGCCATCTTCGGCGTGGTTCTTGGACTCGGCTATTTGACGAAATGCTTCTACTTCCCCTTGAGTTTCGTTTTTCTTTTCACCGCGTGGTTGGCAGGTGGGACTCCACTCCGGAATCTAGCCCGCGTGACTCTTGCGGCATTTCTTATTGCGCTCGTGGCTGGCCCATTCGTTTTTGCCCTGTCGAAATCCAAGCATCGTCTAACCTATGGAGATGTTGGCGGTCTTGCGTATGCGATGTTTGTGAACCCGATTTCTCAGCCTGTCTCCTGGCAGGGAGAAGGTCAGACAGGCATTCCAATGCATCCTGTTCGTCAGATCCTCACATCGCCGCGTGTTACTGAGTTTGCCACCCCCATAGCAGGTGCCTATCCACCCGTCTACGATTTGTCTTATTGGATGGAGGGAGCAAAAGCTCATTTCAATGTTCGCGGGCAGATCAGGATTTTGCGTCAATCCCTTGGCACTTTTTTTCAGATTTTCGTCATCCAAGTCGAGTTTGCCCTCGGAGTATTTGTATTGCTATTCTGCCAGACCCGATGGCGGGAGTTTACTGCCTCGGTGGGTAGCTTCTGGCCCATTTGGCTTCCTGCTACAATCGGTTGCCTAGCTTACTCCTTTGTGCTGGTTGAGAATAGATACGTAGCGCCATTCCTGCCGTTTCTCTGGCTCTCTGTTTTCGCGGCCGTGCTGAGTTTCCCGTCACGGCCTATCCGCCTAGCGGTCGTCCTGGCCATACTGTCCATCACGGGAATTAAGACCGCAAAGTATTTTGTATCGGATCTGATTGCCATCGGCCACCAGGAAAATGTGGATTGGCAAGTTTCCCAGAGTCTTCGGAATTTTGGACTCAAACCCGGTGACCGAGTGGCTGTCATTGCCGCAAATGGAGAAGCTCATTGGGCACGGCTCGCCGGCGTCAAAATTGTTACGGAATTACCGCTCGGTCAGGAAGGAAACTTCTGGGAAGGTGATGCAGCGTTACAAGACCGCGTGTTTGCGGCCTTTGCCACTACCGGTTCGCGTGTCGTTGTTGTGAAAGGACCGCCACTGGGATCGATCAAGAACGGATGGTTCCGGCTGGGAGACACTCCTTACTGCGCCCACACTCTCCCCGGCAATCCCTAAAATAAAAATGGGAGGTCCGAAGCTGCTCAATCGGATTTTAACGGCGATCCTCCTTTCAGTCCCTCGGTTTGCCCACGAAATTCCACTTTCCCCAGCCAATCGATTCGTGCAGTGGCACAAAATACTTCCGGGCGAGCGCAACAATTTGGCGCGGCTGGCTGAGCCACTGTTCGTAGGTCCGCCGCTCATGCTCAATCATGGTGGCCAGCGCTTCAAACTTTACGGAAATCTGGCGCACCACGCTCTTTTCCGCCCAATAATGCACCACACTCAGGAATGGTGTCTTCCACGGCTCTACAAACAGCACACGGCCGTTGTTGCTCAGCACACGGCGTACCTCCACAAACGTTAGCTCCAAATCTTCCGGAAGCTGCAGCAGATGGTGCAGTCCGCCCTGAACTACGGCGGCATCCTTACTTCCGTTTGCAAACGGCAACTGCCGGCAGTCGGCCACGTAGCACTTCGCCGGGCCATCGTATTTTGCGATCAACCGAGGAGATAAATCCACGCCCTCCAGGTTGCGAAAGCCTAATTGCTCCCAGGCGCGCAAGCCGTTGCCGCGTCCGCAGAAGAGCTCCACGATGCGCGTGTCTTTGGGCCATCGCGCCGCTCCCAAACGCCGCAAACGTCCGAGGAACTTCTGAATTTCTTGTTCGGGGCGTTCAAACCTCACGTAGGCATCTTCCCAAGGATCGATGGAAGAGACCAAACCGTCTTGTTTTACGTCCGGCGGGCGACCCGAATTCCGAACTGGATTCATTGTGTTAGAGTACTTCAACGACCAGCGTCCGGCAATTTTGCGCGGATCGATTGGTCTTGTAAAAAACAAGAATTCTTGCATCGCAATTATCGCCGTTTTTGTCTATGAGCCTCGACTCGACACCGCAGCTCTCAAACCAGGACACTCCACTTTCTCTCCTGCCATCTGCCGCACCGCTCGACGTTTCCGTGGTGATCCCTTGTCTGAATGAAGCAAATTCCCTGGCCTTTTGCGTCAAGAAGGCAGTCACCGCATGCTCGAAAGGCGGCTTGCAGGGCGAAGTGATAGTTGCGGACAATGGCTCGACTGACGGTTCCATCGGCATCGCCGAGGCCAACGGCGCCCGCGTGGTGCACGTTCCGCAGCGAGGTTATGGCGCCGCGTTAAAGGCAGGAATTGCTAGTGCGCGCGGCACATACATCATCATGGGCGATGCCGACGATAGCTACGATTTCGGCGAAGTCCTGAATTTTGTTGAAAAGTTGCGCCAAGGCTACGACCTAGTAATGGGCAACCGCTTCCGCGGCGGCATCAAGCCCGGCGCGATGCCCTCGCTGCACAAGTATTTCGGCAATCCCGGTTTGAGTTGGCTGGTGAATTTCTTCTTCGGCGCAGGGGTGGGAGACAGCTATTGCGGAATGCGGGGTTTCAGCCGCGCCCTTTATCACAAATTGGATTTGCGCAGTACGGGCATGGAGTTCGCTCTTGAATTCGTTATCAAGTCCAGCCAAATTGGAGCTCGTATCGGTGAGATTCCTATCATTCTCTGGCCCGACAAACGGGGTCGCCCACCGCATTTGCGCAGTTTCCGCGATGGCTGGCGAAGTCTGCGTTTTATGCTCATGTATGCGCCAAACTGGCTCTATCTCGTGCCTGGAGGGCTCCTTCTTGTTTGCGGCCTCGCCTTGGTAATCTGGCTTTTGCCCGGCCCTCGCCAGCTCACTTCCCGCGTCACATTGGACATTCATACTATGGTTTTTGGAGTTATGTTTACTCTTCTCGGCACCCAGATTCTATCCATTGGCGCGTTCGCTAAGGTTTTCAGTTATGCTGCCCGGTTCGACCGCGGCAGTATTTCTCTCAAGCGTCTTCTCAAACGTATCACCCTGGAAACCGGTCTCCTCGTCGGGGGATCGATATTCCTCGCCGGTTTCACTGGCTGTGTTTCAATTACTTGGAAATGGGCTTCCAGCGATTTCGGCCGTCTTTACCAAACTCGCCAGGTCCTTTTCTGGTCTATGTGGCTTTTTCTTGGCGTCCAGATCATCTTCTCCTCATTTTTCCTGAGTATGCTCGGTATCAGCCGCGAAACTTATATTGGCGACTATGAACTGAAGTGACTCTTACTTAGGCAGCGCACAGCATAATGAATTCTTCTCACAATTCTTGGGCACTTTCCTGGGTCGCACGATCGCACCAATCGCTTATCTTTGGACGCCGTGTCCGTGTTCTGGCGAAGCTTCTTGCGGCGAACATTCCTAGGAATTCTTCTCTTCTCGATATCGGTTGCGGAGACGGTACGCTGTCCAGCCTGGTCCAATCCGCACTACCTTCCGCCCAAATTCAGGGCATTGAAATAACTGAGCGCCCTGCTTGCCGCATTCCCTGCCGGGTTTTCGACGGCACGCACATTTTGTTTCCTGATGCGTCCTTCGACGTCTGTATGTTCGTCGACGTACTCCACCACACCAACCAGATCGGTGAAGTTCTCGCCGAAGCCGCTCGCGTCAGTCGCCGCTTTCTTCTTATCAAGGACCATCTCTCCGAAAGCTCGCTCGACTTTCACACCCTTAAATTTATGGATTGGATTGGCAATCGCCCGCACGGTGTAGTGCTGCCCAATAACTACCAGAGTCGTACACAGTGGGATGCTTACTTTGGTGGCGCTGGACTGAGATTAAAAAAGTGGCAGGACCAGATACCGCTCTATCCTTTTCCCTTTAGCGGTGTCTTTTGTCGCAAACTTCATTTCATCGCGTTGCTTGAGAAGAGGCTGTAGACTGCGAAAACTGTCAAGAGGCCACCACAACTGGCGTCCAAATCGACCGTACTTTTCAATGCGTTCTGCCGGATGACTCTTTTTTTTCTTCGTTTTGTGGTTTTTTGCAGGATGGTATGAGCGCGATGATAACCTTCCGTTGTGTGGGCTTCGGCGTTTTGGCACCATTCGTACTATTCGGTTCTTGAGACATCGCTTTCCTCCAGCATCTAATTCGGTTTGCGAATGATATTTCTAATCAACACCTTTTGTGTTGGCGACGATGACAGCCGGCGCACAGGGTGATCAAATTATCGGGGTCATCCGACCCCAACTGGCTGCGATTTACGAGATGATGGACGTGAAGATCTCTTGATATCCCGCAACATTGGCACTTCCATCCGTCACGTTGTAAAACGCGCGTTCTAAGCTTGTCATATTCTTCGGGGCTTAATACGAAGCGCGGTCGCTTTTGACGCAATCTTTCCATGGGCCTTCCCGTAACCTGTTGAGCAGCTGATTTCTCCTGTCCTCAGTCAGGGATTGATAAAGCCGTTCCAGGGATAACACCAAAACTTCATATTGATTCTCCTGCGTAGCGGACCCGGCGAGAAAATCAGCGCAGATCATCTCAAGGCAGTGACCACGTGATTTGTCCGATCCGAGCATCAGAGCTACCGTTTCGAGCGCCTGTTCCAGTACTGGTATTTGGCTTTTGTATAGTTTGAAATAGATTATTTCCCATGGCTCCGTTTCTTTGCCGGTAAGGTAGCGCTCAACTTCGGTCTTAAATCCTTCTTTTGGAAGTTCTTTGGCTCTGTGCAACCACGTTGCACAGTCAAATCTCTCTCCATCCTTGCGCGCCACCTTCACCAGTTCCGTAGCTTTGCTCCAGCCGACCTCCCTCAACTGGGGTTTAGGAACCCGCGTCAAATTTTCATGAATGGCCATGCGGTAGTAGGCCTTACGCCGCGATGCGGGGAACCGTTTTTCGAGGAAATTATCAAATGAGGTAAGCTTTTCCAGTTTCCAGTACTGTTTCGCCCGGACCTCACAAAGATATTCTCCCAACTCGACAAATCGCACGTCCCGCTCCTGGTCTTTTGTCTTTTCCCAAGACAGGATTTCGTCGATCTTGCCCAAAACGAAGACGGCCCGGCGCGGGTTAATCTCTGGTGATACCTTCCGCCGCCCGTCAATCCACAAGCTCGTCAAGCCAATCAAGGTCGCTCGCTCCTGCCTTGCGGACGAGGTTCGCAGTTATTAGGTGCTCGTTCCCAAGGCACAGACCCAGGTGAGAGCAACTCACACAACCTGGCAAGGAGTGGGATATTCTTGACGTGTATGAAACTGGCGCTCCACAGATTTGGGCTGTTCCTTGTCATCGCTGTTTTGTTACCGCGTGCCTTGCCGAGCGGACAAGAGCAACAGCAGCAAGGCGAGCAGATGGTGATTCGATTTATACGGGACCCGGACCCAGCTGCGGAGTTTGCGGTGAAGGGCATCGACGGAGGCACCGTGAATTTGGCGGCGGCTCGCGGGAAAGTGGTGCTACTGAATTTTTGGGCCACGTGGTGCGGTCCGTGCCGTATGGAAGTTCCCGATCTTGTTGAATTGCAGAAGAAATATCAGGACCGGCTGCAAGTGATCGGACTCGTGGTTGATGACGCGGATGAAGATGCCGTCCGCAAATTCGCGAAGCATTACTCCATAAATTATCCGGTCGCCATGGCCACCGATGAAATGCGCATTCAGTTTGGCGGAGTGCCGGCGCTGCCCACGTCTTTTATTATCGATGCGCAGGGGCGGGTGGTGCAGAAACATATCGGGCTGCGGGATCCGGAACTGTATGAATTGGAAGTACGCGCACTGCTGGGGCTGCCAATCAACGCGCGGGTGGAGACGTTTGAGGATACCGGGGAAATATTTTTGAAACATGCCAATCGCGCCAGCGAGCTACCAGGCGTAGATATGGCGAGCCTCACGCCGGCGCAGAAGACAGTAGCTTTGCACCGTATGAATGAAGAGAGTTGCACGTGCGGCTGCAAATTTACATTAGCGCAATGCCGCATCTACGATTCCGCTTGCTCAGTCAGCAGAAATCGCACTGCCAAAATCGTGGCTGAGTGCGCAAATCCCGCGCCTACGCCGCCTCAGGAAAATATTGGACCGGCACAAGCCGCCCCACCTGCTGCCCAGCCCTAGTCGATGGCCTTCGCCGCTAAAATTATTTTTATACTTGCGCTGATTTTATGTCTGAGCGGCTGGGTATCACCGCCCGTCGCGCTGGCCTTAGGAATTATTTTCGGCCTTAGCGTGCGACACCCTTACCCACAGTTGAGTCGCAGCACCGCAAGGATTTTGCTGCAAGTGTCGGTGGTGGCGCTGGGGTTCGGAATGAATCTGCACGAGGTGGTCAAAGCCGGACGCAGTGGATTCGTGTATACGGCGTTGGGAATTTCATTTTCGCTCATCATTGGCCTGACGATTGGAAAGCTTCTGCGGATCGGTGGCAACGCGTCCTACCTGATTACCGCGGGTACAGCGATTTGTGGAGGCAGCGCCATCGCCGCGATCGGTCCAATACTCCACGCAGACGACGAAGAAATGGCAGTTTCCTTAGGCACGGTTTTTATTCTTAACTCCATCGCGCTTTTAACTTTCCCGCCAATTGGAAGCGCTTTGCACTTAACACAACCGCAGTTCGGTTTGTGGGCCGCCTTGGCAATTCACGACACCAGTTCGGTGGTGGGAGCGGCGGCCAAGTATGGCGCGCAGGCGCTGCTGGTGGGCGCCACGGTAAAGCTGGCGCGCGCACTGTGGATTGTGCCGTTGGCGCTCGCAACCGCCGCAGTGAAGCACAGCAAGACGCGCGTGCCGCTGCCATGGTTCATATTGTTTTTTTGCCTGGCGGCGGTGGTTAACACTTATGTTCCGGCATTTGGAAATTTTGACAGGTGGGCTTTTAATGCGGGGCGGCTGGGACTGACCGCAACACTGTTTTTAATTGGTACGGGAATTTCCGTCGCTACTCTGAAGAGCGTCGGGTGGCGGCCACTTCTGCAAGGAGTGCTGCTCTGGATTATGGTTGCGACGGTGACACTTTATCTGATTCGCGTGCAGATAATTTCGTTCTAACGACAGAGTAGATTGGAGCGAGAGTGTAGGAATTTTATTTGTCAGCTTGCAGGCAAGGTATGGTGAAGCCTACACTCTGGTTCGAATGCATCCGGTCTTGTGGGTATTCTGTCGTTTCTTACACGGAGGAATTTATGAACGGACGTGTGCTCTCATTCGTCGCGGTGCTCGCGGCTGGTGGATTTTTCGTGACGCGTGGCGCGTTTTCACAATCCACCGCACCTGCCACGCGGCGTGCTATCAGCCTGCCAGACGATAATCCGCAATTGCCATTCAGCGGGGCGATTCTGGCGGGAAACACGCTGTATCTTTCCGGGCGCATCGGGATCGATTCCAAGACAGGGAAAGCGCCGGCAGAAATTGACGATGAAATTAAATTACTACTTGACCATGTGAAGGCTACCTTAACGGCCGCGGGCCTGACGATGGATGACCTGGTTTACGTGCAAGTGGCTTGCACGGACTTGACGTTGTACGACAAATTCAACGCCGCTTACCGGAGCTATTTCAGCGGCAAGGAATTCCCAGCCAGAGAGTTTATTGGCGTGGCGTCGATCCTGAGGGGCGGCCACTTTGAGTTGCAGGCCATAGCAGTAAAGCGTTAGAGTGCCATTATGCCGATATATGGGCTGTTTCTATTTGCCAATTAGAGGGCAGTAGCCCAAATATCGCCATACATCAATGCATCTGAACCCTTTAAGAGTAGCTAAGTCTTTCATATATTTAAAGATACGATTTTACAAGCTTAGATCTGCATTGGTGTGTCCCATGCACTTGGTACCCGCAAATACACCATGCTACGAATAACGATTGAAAAGAGGCCGGGTAAGACTGGCCTAACGATTGAGGGCAAACTCGCGGGTCCGTGGGTCTCTGCATTAGAGCAGAGCTGGATAGATTTACGGAACAGTTCGTCGGGGGAGAGTCTAAGCATAAACCTTTGCGGCGTCAGTTTTATTGATGCAGCGGGTAAAGCCTTACTGACCCAGATTCATCGCGAAGGCGGAAAACTGGTTGCGGAAGGTTGTTTGAACCAGGCCATAGTCCGGGAAATATCTAAAGAGCAAAATGACGAGAAAGGGGGGAAGTCGAACAAATCCCCCAAGCGCACGCCCATTATTTTCTATGTTTTGTTTCTGAGTCTTTCCCTAGCCAGCGCGGATAGCTCGAAAGCGCAAACGGGCGCGACTCGGAACGGGCTCCCCGCTAACGGCCCAACAGAAGTATTGCGGCTGACGCTGGATCAAGCTGTGGCGTTGGCTTTGAAACAAAATACCACCGCGCAGATCGCCGTTATTCAAGCAGCGGAAAGCGTCCAGGACAAGAACGTGGCGCGCGCGGCCTTGTTGCCCCAGGCGCAACTCGATAGCAGTGACGCCGTCCGTCGAATCAATATCGAAAGCCAGTTCGGGAAACTGATTCCGGGATTTCCCCAACATATAGGACCGATTCAAGTTTTTCAGGCAGGGCCTTCGTTTTCTGCCCCGGTGTTTAACCTGACCCTGTGGCGTCGTTATCAGGCGGAGCGGTCGATCGCCAACGCACAAAAGCAAAACAGTTTGTCGACGCGCGAGCAAGTGGTTCTGTTAGTTGTTTCGCAATATATCGGGACGCTGCGTGCGGTTGCGACGGTGCAGGCCGCCGGGTCGCGAGTCGACCTGGCACAAGCGCTTTACAACCAGGCGGCGGATTTGCAGCACGAGGGTGTTGGCACAGGAATCGATACGCTGCGCGCGAACGTGGAGCTGCAAAACGAGAAGCAACGATTGCTCGAAGCACAAGCCGACCGCGACACTTCGCTTTTTGCGTTGAGCCGACTTTTGAACCTGGACCCGCGGCAGACCATTGAACTGGCTGACTCTCTGAGCTATTTCGAAACTCCGCAGCCGGAAGTGGAACAGAGCATCGAGGAAGCGCTTTCGACGCGCTATGAATGGAAATCACTAAACGACCAGATTAAAGCGGCGACATCGCAGAAGAAGCAGGCCTGGGATACGCGGCTCCCCTCGGTAAAAGTCGACGGTGACTGGGAGTATCAGGGCACGCGGTTAAATAACGGGATTCCAACGTACAACTACGAAGTGGCCCTGAGCATGCCGCTTTTTACCGGCGGCCGAATTCGTGCCGAGACCACTCGTGCGGATCTGGAAATACAGCGACTGCAACAACAGCAAGCTGACCTGCGTAATCAGATTGGGCTGGATGTAAAGAACGCGCTGATCAACCTGACATCCGCAAGGAGCCAGGTGCAGGTGGCAAGTCTTGGCGTGCAACTGTCGAATGAAGAAGTGGATCAAGCGCGCGACCGTTTCGGCGCAGGGGTGGCCAACAACATCGAGGTTATTCAAGCACAGGATTCGTTGGCGCGCGCGAATGACAACCAGATCGCGGCGCTCTACCGGTTTAATCAGGCACGCGCGGACTTGGCGCGGTCCGTAGGACAGATGGAACGGGTTTACGCGAAGTAAAGGGGCCAGTGAGGAAAAAATGAGTGTCGAACTCGAAGATCGGGTAGAAAACACGGCGGATGTTCCATTGAAGCTCGAAGAACCCGTGGTTGCCGAGCCTCCCAAGGGGTTGAGAAATCCGAAAGTTCAGCGCTTTCTGATTTTAGGCGCGATTGTGCTGGTGGCAGTGGCGATCGGACTTTTTCTTTATTACCGCAATCGTGAATCGACCGACGATGCGCAGGTAGATGGGCACATTACTCCGATTGCAGCGAAGATTTCTGGGCGCGTAGCGGAAGTTCTGGTGCGCGACAACGAAGCGGTGAAGGCCGGCCAAGTGTTGGCGAAGATCGATCCACGCGATTACCAGGCGGCGTTGGATAACGCCAATGCGGCGCTGGCGTTGGCGCAGAGTGAGGCGCAGTCGGCGACCGTCGATGTTCCACGGACGCGTGAAAACGTGGCGAGCGGAACGTCTAATGCCAGCGCCGGATTGCTGGGTGCCGAAGCGGAATTGGCCCGGGCGCAAGCGGCTTACGCTCAGGCGCAAAATTCCGATCTGGCCTATGCCCAGGCCAATGTGGCGAAGGCTCAAGCGAATTCGCAACTCGCGCAAGCGGATCTGGAACGCTACAAACCGCTAATGGACAAGGGCGAAATTTCGAAGCAGCAATATGACGCGGCCAAAGCAAATGCGGACGCGACGGCGAGCGCGCTGAACGCGGAGCAGGAAAAGATTGCGCAGGCAACCAGTGCGATTGATATCTCCAAGGCGCAGCTGAACGCGGCAAGAGCAAAAGTGGACCAGGCTCAAGCCGGTGTTTCATCGGCGCGCGCGGATATTCAACAAGTGACCATGAGGGCGGCCGATGTACAGGGCAAGCTTGCGAAAGTGGAGCAGGCCCGAGCAATGGTGGAAGCGGCGCGACTTAATTTGAGCTACGCGGAGATCGTCGCGCCTGTCGATGGAGTAGCGACGCACAAGCAAGTAGAGATCGGACAGATTGTGCAGCCGGGGCAAGGATTGCTGGTGGTTGTGCCACTGAAGGACGTGTGGGTTACGGCAAATTTCAAAGAGACGCAGTTAAGGAAAATGCGCGCCGGACAAAAAGCCGAAGTGAAAGTGGATACCTACGGGAAAACGTTCAGCGGGCATGTCGACTCCATAGCTGGAGCAACGGGAGCGATGTTGAGTTTGCTGCCGCCTGAAAATGCCACGGGAAATTACGTGAAAGTGGTCCAACGCATACCGGTGAAAATTATCGTCGATCCGATTCCAGAGCAGCAAGAGATATTGCGGCCGGGCATGAATGCGGATGTGACGGTGATAACCGAGTAGCAAGCAGAGCAGCGAATTTGTTGGGAGTTGTAAAGAAGGAAGCGACGAAACGCGATGCGCCACAGACTTCTATCGAAATTGCGAATGCCGGACGGCTCGATCAACCCATGGGTGATCGCCGTTACGGTGACGCTCGCAACTTTTATGGAAGTTCTGGATACATCGATCGCCAACGTGGCGTTGCCGCACATCGCGGGGGGCTTGTCGGCCGGTTCGGATGAATCCACTTGGGTGCTGACCTCGTACCTGGTATCAAACGCCATTGTGTTGCCGTTGTCTGGGTGGTTTTCCAGCTTGATTGGACGCAAGCGTTTTTACATGTCTTGCGTGGCGCTGTTTACGGTTAGTTCGTTTTTATGCGGGTTGGCACCCAGCCTCGGAATGCTGGTTTTTTTCAGGATTTTGCAGGGTGCGGGTGGGGGCGGATTGCAACCCAGTGAACAGGCCATCTTGAACGACACCTTTTCGTATGAGAAACGAGGCATGGCGTTCGCCGTCTATGGATTAGCGGTGGTTGTAGCCCCAACGATTGGTCCGTGGCTGGGAGGTTGGATCACGGACAGTTTTTCGTGGCGCTGGATTTTCTATATCAACGTGCCGGTGGGCATCATTTCCCTGATCTTGACAAATCTGCTGGTCAGCGACCCACCGCATATGAAGCGCGCCAGCCTGAAGAGCGGATTCCGGATTGATTACATCGGTATCGGATTGATCAGCCTAGGTTTGGGCAGCATGCAGATTATTTTGGACAAGGGCCAGCGGGACGATTGGCTGTCTTCCAGCTTCATCCGCATATTCTTCGGGCTGATGCTGGTGGGAATTATCTCAGCCATTATCTGGGAGTTACGAGAGAAGGATCCGGTGGTCGATTTACGGATGTTGAAGGAACGAAACTTCGCCATCGCGACGATGGCCATGTTCTTTCTGGGATTCGTCTTGTACTCCAGTACTGTGCTGATTCCACAGCTCTTACAGCAACTGCTGGGCTACACCGCGGAGATGGCCGGAAAGGCGCTTTCGCCCGGCGGCGCGGTGATCATGTGCATGATGCCGGTGGTGGGTTTGCTGGTGTCCCGGGTGGACACACGCATCCTTATTACCTTCGGCTGCATCGTATCGGCTTCCGCTCTATTTGTAATGGCAGGCTGGGACCTCGGGCTCGACTACGGGCATGCGGTACGTACGCGCATGCTGCAAAGCTTCGGGCTGGCGTTCCTGTTTATTCCTATCAACGTCGCGGCGTTCGCCTACGTGCCGCGAGATAAAACAAATATGGGCACGGGGATCATCAACCTGGCCAGGAATGTCGGGGCCAGCGTGGGGATCGCCACAGTCACGACCATGCTGCAACGGCGGTCGCAGGTACACCAGGCGCAGCTGATGGACCGGGTGAACGATTACGGCTCGGCGTATCGCGGCATGTTGGGCGGCCTGCAGACCAAGCTGGTTGTGGCCGGGTCGAGCCTGTCGCACGCCACATCACAGGCGCAAACCATGATTTACAACACGGTGCAGCGGCAGGCAGCGATGATGGCGTTTCTCGACAACTTCAAAATGCTGGGAGTCGTATTTTTCGCGGTGATTCCGATTCTGCTGATGATGAAAAAACCGCGCGTGCCGGCGGGTGGCGTGCCGGCACACTAAGAAGACTTTTTAAGAAGAGCGCAAAGTTTTTAACGTGAATGGGGGACGACGATGGCGACACAAGCTGTAACACCAACTGCAACACTACCTAACGCGCAACTGGCGGCGGGACAATGGGACGAGCAAAAGCTGATTCGCGCCGGACAACGTGGCGACTCGCAAGCGGTAGAGGCGCTATTCCGTCGCTACCAGCGTCCGTTGTTTCAGACGGCTTTGCGTGTGCTCGGAAATGCTGAGGATGCCGAGGACGCTTTGCAGGATGGACTCCTGTCGGCGTACCGCAACTTGAAGCGCTTCGAAGGACGTTCGCAATTTTCCACTTGGCTCACGCGCATCGTGATTAACGCGGCGCTGATGCGGCGGAGAAGTGCAAAGGCTCGCCCGGCGGTCTCGCTGGATGAGACGCCTCGCGAAGACGAGCTGCCAGTCTCGGAGCGGTTTGCGGATAGCGGTCCGAATCCGGAGCAGGTATTCGTGAGCACGGAGTTGCGCGAGATGATCAGCGAAAACCTGGATGAGCTTTCGCCTTTGCTGCGCACCGCGTTTGTTTTGCGCGACGTGCAAGGCTACTCGACCGGCGAAGCTGCGAAGAAGCTCGGAGTAACCGAGAACACTTTGAAGGCACGTCTGTGGCGCGCGCGGCATCAGCTTGCAGAACGGCTGGGCCGGCGGCTGCGGCGCATCAAGGCCGACGTAACCGGAGGGAACAGCGAAGGCTCCGCGATGATGGGCGGCGAGGCGTGCAGCTATTGCTAAGGGTCGTAGCTGTTCACGACAAAACAGGTTTGCCGAGGGCCAGCATTCAGCTGGCCCTTTTTTTTCAGCGGTTGAGCGATTAACCGGTTTTAGCAGCGGGATAACGGCCGAGGACGCGAAGCTCCGTTGTGGCTGCACGAACTTCGGTGAGCGCCTTTTCCAGATGGCCAGGGCGGTCGGATTCCACATCCAGAAAAAACTGATATTCCCAGGGACGGCCGTGGATCGGGCGACTCTCGATTTTCAGCAGGTTCACTCCGTGGCGCGCGAAAGGCTCAAGAGAAGCAAGTAAAGCCCCAGGCTGATGCGAAAGACGCATGGCGATGGACACTTTATGGGCGTTGGGAGCGGCTTGTGCGGCGGCGTGGCTTTCAGGGACGAGCAGCACGAAGCGCGTAAAATTCTCGGTGTTGTCCTGCACGGATTTTGCGAGGATGACGCCACGGTAATGGTCAGCAGCGCGGTGTCCGGCAATAGCCGCAAGAGATTTGTCCTGGCGTGCAAGGACTTCGCGCACACTGCCTGCGGTATCTTCCGCCGGCACGCGTTTCCATGAAGGGTGGTCGGTAAATAATCGCTCGCACTGCGCAAGCGCCATGGGATGCGAAGCTACCGCGCGAATGTCCGCCAAGGAAGCGCCCGGGCAACCGATCAGGTGATGTTCGATGGGTAGAATTGTTTCCGCGATAATCGGCAACGAATTTTCCAGGAGCAAATCGAAGACGCGAACCACCGAGCCTGCCAGGGTGTTTTCGACGGGTACGAGCAGCGCGTCAGCAGCCCCATCTTTTATTGCAGCAAATGCGGCGTCGAAGGTGGTGCGCGGAACCGTGGTAATGGAGTCGCCGAGGAGTTGAAAGGCGGCTGCCTCGCTGAAGGCGCCGGGCTCGCCTTGAAATGCAACACGTGCTTTCTGGAGTACCATGTCCATGCCGTCTCAGAGTCCGAATTGGCGAAGGCGGTACAGAGTGCTTCGCTTGGATGGGCCCTAGAGTATCAAGTATGATTTCGCGCAGCGCAGGAAAACGACATGACGGTCATGGCGAGGATTAGATGAGTTACGTGGAAAAAAATCTGGTGCCTGGCGAGACCTTGCTATATCAAACGCGACATCACTGGATCGTGCTGATTGGGCCGCTGCTGATTGCCCTGCTGGTGGGCTTGCCTGGATTATTTGTCCTGTTTGAAGTCGCCGCGAAGCGCCCCGAAATCTATGATTACGTTACGCGTATGCCGGGCGGCGCAGAGACCCTGGTGGTTGCCGGCGGTGTGCTGGTGATTATTGCACTGGCGATTCTGGCTTGGGGGATGACTAAGCGTAACGCCACTGAAATGGCGGTGACCAACCGACGTGTGCTGATCAAAACTGGCTTGGGCAACCGCAGAACGCTGGACCTAATGCTGTCGCGAGTGGAAAGCATCGCCGTCCATGAAACTATGTGGGGACGCACGTTAGGCTACGGTGACGTAGTGGTGCATGGGACAGGTGGAACACCGGAATCATTCGTGTTGATTTCGCATCCGCAGGAATTCCGGCGGCAGGTGCAACAACAAATCGGAGCGCATGAGGTTGGTGGGATCAATGAAACCAAGCAGGCCTGAGCAAAACGAGTACGCGCCTTTTTACGCACGTTACATCGCGATGGTACCGGGCGACGACGTGATGGCCGCACTCGAATCCCAGCGCCTGCATATGTTGCAGACGCTGTCGGCACGCAGCGAACGCGAAGGCAATTTCAGATACGCGCCGGACAAATGGAGTGTCAAAGAAGTCGTTGGGCACATGTCGGACACCGAACGGGTTTTCAGTTACCGCGCCATGTGTATCGCGCGTGGCGAAAAAACCCCGCTGCCGGGGTTCGAACAGGACGATTATGTGAAGAACGGCGGCTTTGGCGAACGGCGCCTGGCCGATCTTGCGGAAGAATTCGCGGCGGTGCGCAGCGGGAGCATCGCGCTATTCCGATCCCTGAATGATGCGGCTTGGGCGCGTCGCGGTACGGCCAGCGGCAAGGAAGTCAGCGTGCGAGCGCTGGCCTTCATGGTCGCGGGGCACGAACTGCATCATCAAGGCATATTGGAAGAGCGCTATTTTGCGGCGATTCCGCGCGCGTAAATTGATTCGCGCCCGTTAATTCACGGTTGCGATCGTGGTTGCCAGGCTTTTGCTTTTGGCGCTTTCTTTCGGCGGTTCCAAAGTTGTCACAGTCACTGTTAACGAGTGCTTTGGCGCGTGCTCCTGAATGCGGTGAGCTTGGTCGCTCTGTAATCTCTTGCGCGGGGTAAAGATAAAATAAATCAGCATGGTAGCCAGCGCGATAATAAACGCGCCGGTAATTAACCCGACAGCTTGAGCACGAAGAGGATCGGTGAATGATTCCTGCAAGAGATAGATCCCGCCGCCGAGGAAAATAACGACGAGGAAACTTCCCAAGCCTCCGAAAGTTCGTGCGAGGCCCGAGCGAACCGGAAAAACATTCCTGGTGCGCACGTGAGAGGGGGAGCGATATTTGGCAGATGCTGTATCGAGCGGCATCCGCTATTCCTTCCGGGCATTCTGCAGGAAGAGTTCCGGCGCAAGGGCAAGCAGGGCGTCTTGTTCGCGATCCCCGATGAAATCGAGATAGCGGAAGGCCGGCGGGTTGTAATGTTTTTTCATGACTGCCCCGCAGACACAGTACACATGGTCCACTTCCGTATCCCTACTTGTTCCGATGGATAATTCCGAGAGGCAAGCGGGATTGGTGCAATGCCACAGGTCCCCAGATCGCACGAGCATAGGTTCCAGCCTTTCTTGCGAGGGGCGCATCCCGCGCACATGGTAACTAAATAGGTAACTATTTAAGTAACTACCTACCATGAGGGGAAACGGATATTACATATGAGTAAGCTAAATAGCAAAGGAGAAAGTAGTGTTGCTAACATAGTAACCAGCAAAAGATTAGCGCCCTGTGGAAAAGTTGCAGAAAGATAAGGCAGTGCAGCCGGAACAGCCAAGTTGCGGGCGTGGTAACGGGCTGCTAAAATTGACGATTTGCCGAGTCTTTAGCGTCCCCACCTGTAAGGCGGCGTGAGAGAGGCGCTGGAACAACCGCCAAATCGGGAGATGGATGTTCCGTTAAATATTGCGTAATAAATGATTTGTGTGTGAGCAACGCGTTGGCACGCGCAGTCCTAAGGCCTGCGGAAGGAGAGCAGTGTGGCTAAGTATGATGTTGCGATCATCGGTAGCGGGCCAGGAGGCTACGTAGCCGCCATTCGCGCCGGAGAGCTTGGGTTGAAGACGATTGTAGTTGAAAAGGATCCTTATCTTGGCGGGACTTGCCTGCACGTCGGTTGTATACCCACCAAGGTGCTTTTGCATCACGCCGATGTTTACGATCATTTTAAGAATGCCGCTGAATTGGGTTTTGAGGTCAGCGGATTGAAGATTAATTGGGCCAATGTGCTGGCACGCAAAGACAAAATTGTTAAGAAGCACGCCAAGGGTATTGAGTTTCTTTTCAAGAAAAACAAAGTGGAATGGGCGCAGGGTTGGGGACGTTACGAAGGGCCTGGCCGCGTTAGCGTAGAGAAAGACGGCAAGAAAACTGAAATCGAAGCGTCCAACATTTTGATGGTCAGCGGCTCGGAAGCGCGCGCGTTGCCAGGAATTGAACCGGATCACAAAACTATTTTGACCAATCGCTCGATACTGGAACTTCCATCCATACCAAAAACTCTGATTGTCGTGGGAGCTGGTGCGGTAGGCGTGGAGTTTGCTTCCATCTATAACTCGTTTGGTACCGAGGTAACCATCCTGGAAGCGTTGCCGCGGGTGGTGCCGGTGGAAGATGAAGAGATTTCCGCGGAGTTGGATAAGAGTTTCCGCAAGAAAAATATTCAGATCCACACTAGCAGCAAAGTGGAATCGGTCAAGAAGGACGCCAAGGGCGTCACCGTCACGTTCACTGATAAGGATGGAAAGAAGCAAACGCTGCAGGCGGAAAAGCTCTTGCTGGCAGTCGGACGCAAGCCCATGACCGAGAATTGCGGGCTGGAAAAATCGAAAGCCAAGATGGATCGCGGGTTTGTATTGGTCGGCCCGCAGATGGAAACGGAAGAAAAGGGTCTGTATGCCATCGGAGATATTGTTGCGGGCTTGCCGCAACTGGCGCACGCGGCAATGATGGAAGGGATCGTGGCTGTCACGCACATAGCTGGAAAACCGACGCACGCGATTGTAAAGACCCGCGTTCCTAACGCCACCTATTGCGAGCCGCAGATTGGCTCGATTGGATTGACGGAGAAACAGGCACGCGATGCGGGACATGCGGTAAAGACCGGCAAATTTCCGTTTGTCGGGAACAGTAAGGCCACCATTCTTGGGAATCATGGCGGATTTATCAAGGTCGTTTCGGACGAGAAATTTGGCGAAGTGCTGGGCATTCACATTATCGGGCCGCTGGCCACAGAGATTCTCTCGGAGGCCGCGACCGTGCTGCATCTGGAAGGCACTATCGACGATATGATGAACATGATGCATGCGCATCCCACGGTGTGGGAAGGCATGGGGGATGCATTCGCTTCGGTGCGTGGATTACAGATTAACGTTTGAGTTGATTAAGTTGGTCGGGCGAACTTTGTTAACGGCTTAAAGAGCGCAATGAAAAGCTGCTACATCGTTGATGCAGGATTGATCGATTACGCGGAAGCGTGGGAGCTACAAAAGCGACTGGTAGCGGCGCGTAAAATTGGCGCGATAGATAATGTTCTGCTGGTTTGCGAGCATCCTCCCGTGATTACTTTGGGCCGCAACGGAAAGCGCGAACATCTGCTGGCGTCCGAGCAGGTCTTGCAGCAAAAAGGCGTGGAGTTTCATGCCTCTGATCGCGGCGGCGACATTACTTATCACGGACCGGGACAATTGGTCGGGTACCCGATCTTAAATTTGGGCGCGATTCGAAAAGACGTGGTGTGGTATGTGCGCATGCTGGAAGAAGTGATGATTCGCGCAACCGCGGAATTTGAAATTACCGCCGAGCGCGTAGCGGGGAAAACTGGCATTTGGGTGCGAGGCACCGGCGATTCAAATGTAACGGGCGTTTTCGAAGAAAAACTTGGAGCCATCGGAGTGCATATCAGCCGGTGGGTTACGTCTCACGGCTTTGCCTACAACGTTTCGACCGACCTGCGCTATTTTGACTTGATCGTGCCTTGTGGAATTAGCGGGTGCAAGGCCACTTCGCTTGAGAAGATTCTCGAACGGGCAGTGACACGCCAGGAAGCGGTGCAGCCAGTGGTACGTAATTTTGGCGAAGTGTTTGGGTTGGAGATGCGTGAAGCGTCTCGTGACGATTTGCTTGCGCAGCTCCATGCGCAGCAGCAGCTTAGTGGCGAACCCGACTTAGGGCGTTCACAAGCAGTTGAAATCGCATCGTAATAGTTGATCGGTATGACCGGCAGGGAGCGCGGATGAAGAAAGAATTGACCCGGCAGCAATATCTGGACCTCTATTACTACATGCGCTTGAACCGCGCCGTGGAAGACACCATGGTGAAGCTTTTCCGCCAAAACAAAATTGTGGGCGGCTTGTACTCAAGCGAAGGCCAGGAAGCGATTTCGGTAGGCACCGCGTACGCACTGGAAAAGAAAGACTGGCTGGCGCCTATGATTCGCAATATCGGGGCGCTCCTGGTAAAGGGTGTTCCGCCACGGGATATTTTTACGCAGCACATGGCCAAGTACACTTCGCCGACGCGCGGCAAGGATGGAACCAGCCATTTTGGCGATCTGGAGAATTTGCACATCGTTTCGCCCATTTCCATGCTCGGGGATCTAATTCCGGTGATGACCGGCGTGGCTATGGCGGGCCGCTACCTGGGGCAGAAGATTGTGGCCATGACGTGGATCGGCGACGGGGGAAGCTCGACCGGAGTTTTTCACGAAGGACTAAATTTCGCAGCGTCACAAAAGGCGCCCTTCGTTTTGATTCTCGAAAATAATCAATGGGCGTATTCCACGCCTGTGAAACGGCAAGTGCCGGTGAAAGATCTGGCGGATCGCGCCAAGTCCTATGGCATTGCGAGTTACATCGTGGACGGCAACGACGTGGTCGCGGTGTACACCACTACCAAGGAAGCGGTGGATCGCGCGCGCGCGGGCGAAGGCCCCATTTTGATCGAAGCGAAATCGATGCGCATGCGTGGGCACGCCCAGCACGATCCGGCCGAATATGTGCCGAAAGAAATGTTTGAGTACTGGAAGGCGCGCGACCCCATAGTTTTGTATGAAAAGTTTTTGACCGGCGAAAAACTGTTGGACGCCAAGAGCAAGAAGGAAATCGAAGAGCGCATCGATACCCTGCTGACCAAGGAGCGCGACTTCGCGGAAAATTCGCCGATGCCCCCGGCGGAGTTTGCCAATGAGGGCGTGTACTGTACTGGCGACGAGTGCCACAAAATCACGCCCAAGTGGGAAAGATCGAAAGCCGAAGTCACACCGCCTAAATCGAGCATCACCGCGGTATGGTCGGTGGAAGGATTTGGAGAAGGTAAAGGATCGGCGGGCAAGAATGCCCCAATCCATTTTGGGGATACCACTCCTGCTTCACCGGAACTGGGCGAGAACGAAAGCAAACTGGCGCCGAAAACTCCGGCTAAAACGGTGGTCAAGAAAGTCGCCGGTTCGAACGGGAAAAGCAAGCCGCACACATCAGGCGCCGCGAAGAATGGCGCTTCACGCAAAGATGCAACGCACGCGGGGGCGTCTCGCGTCGTCAAGAAGCCGGCACCTGCTTCGACAGGGAAAAGGAGATAGCCATGGCCGGTTCCCACACAGAGGTAGCGGACAAGCCGAAAGTAAACGGAGCGGCGGAGACGACTGGCTCGACGCCGGTCACTTTTCTGGAAGCCATCAAACAGGCCATGTTTGAAGAGATGGAGCGCGACCCCGCAGTGGTGCTGCTTGGCGAAGACGTGGGCGTGTATGGCGGGGCGTTTAAAACCAGCGAGGGATTGCTACAGCGCTTTGGCTGGGAGCGGGTTATCGATACGCCGATCAGTGAGAGTGCCATCATCGGCGCGGCTTGCGGCATGAGTTATCTGGGACTGCGGCCAATCGCCGAGATGCAATTTATAGATTTCATCGCATGCTGCTTCAACCAGCTGACGAATTTCGTGGCCAAGGGGCATTATCTCTGGAACGCGCCTGCTCCCATCGTGGTTCGCGGGCCATCTGGTGGTGGAGTTCACGGCGGGCCATTTCATTCCGCGAATCCGGAAATGTATTTCGTGCATACGCCGGGATTAAAGGTTATCTACCCGTCGACACCCTACGATGCCAAAGGCCTTTTGAAAGCGGCGATACGCGACAATAATCCAGTGCTGTTTTTTGAACACAAATATTTGTATCGCCGCATCAAGGAAGAACTGCCGGCCGGGGATTACACTGTGCCCATTGGCAAGGCCATCGTGCGGCGCCCTGGCAAGCACCTGACCATTATTTCCTACGCGGCAATGATGCATACTTCCCTGGAAGCGGCGGAGGCTCTGGCTAAAGAAGGCATCGAAGCGGAAGTGATTGATCTGCGCACGCTTTTGCCGCTGGATGAAGAAACCATCTTGCAATCGGTAAAGAAAACCAACCGCTGCCTGGTGGTTCATGAAGATACCAAGACCGGCGGGATTGCCGGCGAAATCGCGGCCATACTTTGCGAAAAAGCTTTCGGTGATCTGGACGGTCCGCTGCTGCGGGTGACCGCGCTGGACACTCCAGTTCCTTATTCGCCGCCGCTGGAAGAATATTTTCTGCCGAATGCCAAGAAAGTTTTTGATGCCGCAAAGGAACTGGCGCGCTATTAGAGTGACGAGAAAAGAATTGATGGGCGCGGCAGCGCGCGTCCAAGGTACAGGTGGTTTCCAGAGGAGATCGACATGGCCGTAGACATCGTAATGCCGCAGATGGGCGAGAGTATATTTGAAGGCACCATTACCAAGTGGCTCAAAAAGCCGGGCGATAAAGTCGAGCGCGACGAGCCGCTGTTTGAAATTTCCACCGACAAGGTGGACGCGGAAATTCCCTCGCCTTCGGCTGGGGTGCTGAAAGAGATCAAGGTTGCGGAAGGCAAGACCGTACCGATCCAGACCGTCGTGGGAGTGATTGATGCCGCGGGTGATGCCAGTTCCACCGCCGCGGCAAAGCCTGTAGCGCAACCCGCCGCAGTTCCGAAGAGCGACGCGCAGGCGGCCCAGGCGCCTCCTGCAAGGCCTTCGGCGCCACCGGCAGCCCCAGCAAACGGAAGAGCTGCTTCTTCGCCACAGCCACAGGCGCAAACACGCCCGCTGGCTGCTACGACCTCCGCATCTGCGGTTGGAGCGGGTGCCCCTGCAACCGGAGGATCGCCCACGACGGGAACGAGAGAAGGCGGCCGCATTCACAGCTCACCGCTGGTTCGCCGCATGGCCAAGGAACACGGCATTGACCTGAACGGAGTTACCGGAACCGGTGCTGGTGGGCGCATCAGCAAGCAAGACATTGAAGCGCTAATCGCTGGCGGCGGGCAGCAGCACGGCGTGACAGAAGATCAAGCAGACCAAGGCGGCGAAGTGGAAGAGGAGTTGGAGGAAGCATTCAACGCCCCTGCAGCCGCGCCAACGCGACAAGCTCCTCCGATGCCACCGCCCCGGCAAGCTCCCGCACAGATTTCTTCGCCAGGCGGAGCGCCGGCGGCTGGCCAACACGGCGGGCAGGTGCACGCAGCATTCGAATCGGCGGTGCCCCGCGAGAAGATTTATTTTGGCGATTACGAAGTGCAACCCATGAGCGTGATGCGGCAGCGCATCGGCGAGCACATGGTGGCTTCCAAGCGCGTGTCGGCCCATGTCTACTCCGTGGATGAAATCGACATGACCAAAGTGGCTACGCTGCGCGCGAAATCGAAGGATGAATTCGAAAAGCGCAACGGCACCAAGCTGACCTTCATGCCGTTTTTCGTGAAGGCCGCGGTGGCGGGCTTGCGCGCCTATCCCACGCTGAACTCTTCTCTGGACGGCACCAACATCGTGACGCACAAGGAAATCAATATCGGCATCGCCGTGGCGCTGGACTGGGGTTTACTGGTCCCGGTGGTGAAACATGCCGACGAAAAAAATATCCTGGGAATTCAGCGCACCATGAACGATCTGGCGGAGCGCGCGCGTTCCAAGAAACTCAAGCCCGAAGAAGTGCAGGAAAGCACTTTTTCGATTACCAATCCGGGAGTTTTTGGCGGCTTATTCGGCTTGCCGGTCATCAGCCAACCCAACGTGGGCATTCTGGGATTAGGCGCGATTGAAAAGCGGCCGGTAGTGATCAATGACTCGATCGCTATTCGCTCCATGTGCTACGTCACGTTGTCTTACGATCATCGCGTGGTCGACGGAGCCATCGCGCACCAGTTCTTACATAAGGTCAAAGAGTCGCTGGAGAACTGGTCGGAACCGCTGCTTTAAGGCGCGGTTTTTCCTACTTAGCGTACATTTAGTTTGCGCGGTTTTTCACTCTGGGTATGCCCGCACCGTGAGCGTGACCGGGACAGAATGCTGCAGCGTTCCGCTGGTGGCCGTGACAGTCAAGTTGTAAACGCCATTCGGAGTTCCCTGGTTGCGATTCCCCGCTACGCTCGCACATCCATAACACGCCAAGCCGGTCAGCACGAATAGCAGCATCATGGTGCCTGCTGATTTCAGGTTTAGCCCGCCTTTTCGACGGACTCCGGCGAGCGCCATTGGAGCGGCATTCCAAAAGCGAATCCCAGCGCGAATAACGGAGTCGCACGCCGATTGATATTGGTGGCCACAGAAGTGTCTGCGCTCGAAGTGAAGATCAACAATGTGGAAGTAGCGGGACTCGCTCCCGGCGTCACCGCGGCGGGCTGAAAATGAAACGACGTGTCTCCGGGAACGCCGGAGACCGTCAACGTGATGGGCATCGCAAACGGAACATAGTTCAGCGGAGTAAGCGTGAAGCTGTAAGCCGCTTTGGATCCCTTATTGACTGTTTCCGCGGAGGTCGTGGCAGTAATGGAAAAATCCGCCAGAGCGTCCACGATGGTTACGTCACTGGCCGTATCGTTGGCGGTGTTGGCTTCGCTGCCTCCGGAGACGGTCGCGGTGTTGGTCACGCTGCTTGTGGCAGTGGCTGCTACATTCACGGTTAGCAAGACCGGCGCGTAACTGCCACTTGCCGCGAGCGCATCCGCGCGCGTACATGACGAAGAACTCGGCGTGCAGGTCCAGCCAGTCCCGGACATTGCTGTGGCGGTCAGGCCCACGGGCAAAATATCAGTGACCATTACCACCCCGCTGGATGGTCCGTTACCAGCGTTGGTGACGCTTATGGTGTAAGTCGCGCCGGTCTGGCCTTGATGAACCAGATCCAAAGCGCCGTAGTCGTCCTCATACCACTCCGGGGGAATGTCGCGGCTGATGTCGTCGAGCACCCGCTCGGTAATGCGTTATTCCAGACGCTCCAGCCAGGGCCCGAAGGACTGCATCCCGGTGATGCTTTCATAGACCCGGTTGCGCGCGTACAAACCGCGCAGCGGAGCGTCAGGAAATTTCCAATCGCCGGCGCTGAAACAAAATCCCTGGTCGATCATCAGCGTGCGGTAAACGCCGCCGGCAATGCTGGAACTGTCGTCCTCTCTGGTGGAGAGAGAATCGCTGGCGGCTTCGTCGGCGATGAAGCCCGTAGCTGAGCTCAGGCCGGTCAAGAACAATGTCTGGCGGCCATTGGTGTTGCAGGTCCATTTGTCAAAGACCAGCATGCCCGCGAAGTCGTGTAGATTTTCTACCTGCAGCAATTGCTGGTCGGGAAGAAAATCGTGCAGCGTCACTCTTCGTGGGTCGCCCGGATAGCGGGAACCGAATTGCGGCCGCGGCTTACAAGGGAATCGATGTCGCGGATGTTCCATGACCAGATCAGGCGTCAAGCGAATGAGTTCCTCGGAAACTTCGAGGATGGCTACGGGCGCGGTGGGCAAACCCAATCGTGACGCCAACCTTGTTCCTAGCAACTCGTTAACCAAGATTCGCCGGTGCTGCGGGTTATTTTGGAACTTGACCACGTAATAGTGGCCGTCCGCGCAGCGCATCAGGTGTGATTGCGCGCCGCCACGCATCCGGCGTATCTGCTCCAATGCTCTGGGCATGGGGGTTAATGCTAACTATAGTTAATCGCCTAAGCGAGGATGCACTGGTTTGGCTTGGGCGGCTGCAGGCGGTATGTTCCCGAATCGATGATGCGCCATTGCCGTTCTGGCGCGAACTGTGGACAACGGCGCGGCAAATAAAGAACGCCGCGGCGCGTTGTAAAACCAAAAAAGGAAGGCCCGATCGACCGAACCTTCCTTTCTTAACGATTCTTAGGGGTGCGCGGGGAGAATTAGCGTTTCTTTTTCTTGCCCCCGCGCGACGATTTCTTGGCTGGTTTTTTCGCAGCCTTTCCTCGAGCTCCGCCCGATTTCTTTTTCGCCGATTTCCCGGCAGAGCTTTTGCTCTTACCCACAGAAGCCTTCTTTGCCGGGCCCTTGCCCCGGCCGGAAGCCTTACCGGTAGCCTTGCCGGATCCCGAAGTGCTCGCGGACCCACGCTTCGGTGCGCTGGAAGCTCGCTTGGGCGCCTTGGGCGCCTCGGGCTCCTCTCCGGTGTCGTCCTCCGCTACGATCTCGTCGATTTCCACTCCGGCGACTTCGTCCGCGTCCCCGGCCTCTTCCTCTTCTAGAGGCGCCAGCTCATTGTCTTCTTCGAAATTATCTTTGTCGAAATCCATCGCATCCTCCAGAGAGCGAATACGGAATTGGCCCTGTCCAGTCCTGCTTTAACCCCGCAGACTGGAAGGACAATTTGTCCGTCTGCCGTTGTTATCGTACTCGCGATGCGTTGTCAAGCATTCTGCGTTTGCGGTCTCAAAAATTCTTTGGCGGTCGGAGGTGCACCATTTCAGGGCAGGCCATGGCGCTTTATCAGCCTGTTGCGGCGGTATACGCGGGTGGTGAATTAGTTTCGCGTGGCGGAAGCAGAGCGCGTTTGCGCCACCGCCGAGGGATGAGCAAGTTTTTTCCGCGACTTCACGCGCGCGTGAGCGGCAGTTCTTTCCGGCGTGCTATCCAGGGTGTAGATACGTAGAACCATGCCCCGGCTGACCCGCTTGGACTTCAAGCGATTCCACTTGAGCAAATCCTCGCTCTCCACGCTGAAGCGGTCGGCAATGCCCAGGAAGGTGTCGCCCTTGCGCACCCGGTAGCTCACCATGCGCCGCTTGTTCTCCGCCGCCGGCTGAATCGCGGGAATGATTAATTTTTCACCGGTATTCAACGCCGTGATGGATTCCAGGTTGTTGGCATCCGCGATGGCTTTGGGAGTAACGCGATATTTTTTGGCGATGGCCGTAAGCGTTTCACCGGCCGCCACTCGGTGGCGCCTCCAGCTGACCCATTTGTCGGGAGGGATGTCCGCAATTTCGGCGGAGAATTTTGGCGCGCTGCCCAGCGGCAAATGCAGTTCAAACGCTGGATCATCGGGAGTTGCCAGACGCAACAGTGAAGGATTCATGGCCCGCAATGTTTCGACATCCACATCGATCGTTTCCGCCACCAGGCGCAAGTCAATAGCCCGCCCGGGCTTGACCATGTCGGTAGCCACCGGCGATTCCGGTTCGGCCTGAATTCCGTAATGAGGAGCATCCTTGGCGATCAACGTGAGCGCCAGAATGATGGGCACATAATTTTTCGTTTCGCGCGGCAGCACGTTGCGGCGATATAACTCCCAGAAGTCCGCATAACCGGTGCGCTCGATGGCCTTTTGCACATTACCCGGCCCACAGTTATAAGCGGCCATGGCTAAATACCAGTCGCCAAACATTTTGTATAAATCCCGCAAGTGTTGCGCGGCCGCACGAGTGGCTTTTTCAGGATCCTGGCGCTCATCAAGCCACCAGGTGTGGCGCAGCCCATACTCTTGTCCACGGTAAGCGACGAATTGCCACATCCCCCGCGCCCCGGCGCGCGAAAGCGCGGTGGGCTGGAAAGCACTCTCCGCCTGCGCCAGGTAAATCAGATCCTGCGGCACCCCTTCCTCGCTGAGCACTCGCGCGATCATCCCGCGATAACGGCCGGCCCGGCGCAGCCCGGTTTCAACGATGGCGCGTCCGCGCGGAGTCTGAAAGAAATTCAGGAAGGACAGCACTTCGTCGTTTACGGTCAGCGGCAAATCGTGCGAAATATTTTTGGCCGCTTCCTCGGCTCGCGCTTTCAACCGCGGGTCCACCGGAAAGGTCATCTCCGCTACTTCGTCAATCGGCGCCGGCACCGCGGGCGCCTCGTTAAAACCGTCGCCAGCACGAAAAGCCTGCAGCTCGTAGGTATAAACCGTGTCCACCACGCGATGAAACAGTTCACTCAATTGCGGGTCGGAGTTGGGATCGTAGCCGCTTTGCAGCATCCAATCGACAGCGTCGTCAAACTCCTTGCGCGCGGCTTCCAGGTGCCCGGCTTTGTAGTTCTGCTCCCCGGCAGCGAATTTTTCTTCCACCTGCTGGATCAAATATTGCCGTGCGTCCCTGACCGGTGAGGTCAGCCAAATCATGTTACGCCGCGCTGGATTGTCGAGCGGCAAGACCGGAAGTTCCTGAGTGGCTGCTGCGGGAGTCTTGCTGGCTGACTTGTCGGAGCCCAATGAAGCAGAAGCGATCGAGGGGCCGGGATTACTAAAAGCTGCCGCCAATCCGAGTAACGCGGAAATCAACCCACACCGTGTTACCAAAAGATATCCAGGCGCCATTCATCCATGGTAAGGAGCGCATGCCACAACGGTCAACGCATTACACCGGGAAGGTATTGGCGTTAACACTACGCACCGTTCGCCGCGGCACGGGCTACAGCGAGCTTAGAAACGCCACCAGATCCGATTCTTCTTGAGCGGTCAGCACCAGGCCGAAGCGGCTTTCGTAAAAATGCACGGCATCCAGCAAAGTCTTGGCGGATCCGTTATGAAAGTACGGTGCGCGTGCTGAAAGACCTCGCAGGATGGGTCCCTTGATCTTCCCAACGTGGTCGAATTTTCCATCGATGGCCGCTTGGCCAAGATCGGTGGTGGTCTTGCAGGTGCTCGTTGGCGTAGGCGGAGTAACGGTGGTGTCCAGCTGGCAGACGGTAATACTTGGTAAGTAGCGTATATCAAGACCGCCCATGTTGGCGGACGAGTTGGTGACACTCGGGTCCCCCGTGCCGATGTCCAAAGGCGTGGGGAAAGAGTGATTACCGACGTTGGGAGAATCGTGACAGGTGCCGCAGGTGCCTTGAAGCGCGGGAATGCCGCCTGCCACCAGACCTCCAGCAGATATGTCGTCGTTGATGCCCGCTACGCCGGTAATGTTAATGGCCTTAGAATTGAAAATCACTTCACCGCGCGCTATTGCGGCACGCCTTGAATGCGCCGGAAAATTCGCCCATGCGCCAAAGGTATTAAAAATTGCCGGAGTGAACTGCCCGTCCCCCGAGGTTACAAGTCCTCCAGGCACCTCAAGTGTTGGAACAAGAAAATTCACGCTTGAATTGACGCTGATAAAGAAGGGCTGCGTCACCAGGGGTTGTGGCCCGCCGGTAGCGCCGTGCTCATCCAGCCGCCCGACATCATCGCCGATAGTTTGTGCCGTGAATAAGGACGTTTCGAAATTCACAATCTGCTGCTGTTCCGCCAGCGTCGGCCTGGTTCCATCTCCCTGCGCGTGAATGGTGGTGGCGTCTACGGACTGATGCGCCAAATCGCTCATCAGCGAGGTGGGATAGTTCGCAAATGAGATTTTCGTTGTACCAGTCAGCGGGGATGATTCGCGACCATCGAACATAACCGTGCTCAAAAACCGGAGGTTAGTGGTGGGTAGCGGACGACGGTACATGGATACCACATCAGATTCGTTGCAGCCGTACTGGTTTTGTACGCTAACCACTTGGTAGTCTGCGGTTGCCGGAATGGCTATCGGTATTCGTATCAAACCGCGGGTCCTCAGCAGGCTATACGCCTCATACATCCCCTCGAGCGTAGACACGTCAATGTTGTGATCGCAATTGGAGCCGTCGACAATGCGGAAGATCGGGTCGCGCCCACGCGTCATTATAAAGCGCTCCTGGACTTCGGCGGCGGCAATGCTCATGCCATCGCTGGGCTGGTGGCACGTGGCACAGGTCCGGCCGTTGGTGCCCATGCTTTGGAAAAACGGGCCGGTTTCGTCTATACCGCCAGCGGTTGTGCTGTACGTTTCAGAGGCGCCGCCGGGGTTCCAGAAAGGTGTACCGTTAGGAATAAAATTGAGTGGTTGTCGACTGACGGCACCGACGGTCATCAGCATCGCAACAACAAAAAGAATTCCACTGACCAGCGCGCGTTTATATTGGTTACGCAGCGCCGATCCAAGTAGATACAAGCACTGGCTAAAACGAGATAGGCAAACGGAGATCGTCCGCATCAGACACACCCTTTAAGCGAAAGTGGCGCCACTTGATATAAATGGCCTCAGGACAAACGAGGCAAAAAGTTGGTGTGAAATTATGCCGATAGTGATACAAACACAATACAGCTGTCATCATCTGTTAGTGACCAGCCAAATCGTAGATTATATGTGACTTAATTAGTCAGGTAACTGGCGTCCCCGCTCCTCCGTCTGGAACAGCAAAACGTGTCAGAAAAAATAGAATTGTTGCCACTTCGCGTCCTGCGCTTCGGAGTCTTCCAGGTTAACCTGGCTGCGCGTGAACTGCGCAAGCACGGCGTCAGGATTCGACTGCCTGGCCAGCCGTTTTGCATATTGTCCATCCTCCTTGAAAATCCGGGACAAGTAGTATCCCGGGAAGAAATGCGGAATAAGTTGTGGGATTCCAACACGTTTGTCGATTATGAGCGCAGTCTTAATAGCGCGATCAGGAAACTACGCGCCGTGCTGGGCGACTCCCAGGAAAGCTCCCGGTACATTGAAACAGTTCCCCGCCTGGGGTATCGGTTCATCGCCCCCGTAGAGGAAGTCTCGTCGTCCGTTGAATCTCAGTTTACGGCCCCGCTCGAACCGGCCCCTATCGAGCCAGCCACTGAGACAGCGGTCGCCGGCCGCCGGTGGTCTTTTGTTTTTGCCGTAGCCGCCGTTTTATTCACGCTGTCGGCTAGCTATTTTATGTGGTCGCGAGCGCGTAGCCGGACCCCACCTTCCGGCGAACGGTTAATGCTAGCTGTTCTGCCCTTCCAAAATCTCACTGGGGACGCTTCGCAAGAATACCTGAGCGACGGTCTTACCGAAGAAATGATCGCGCAGCTCGGGCACCTTGATCCAGAACATTTGGGAGTTATTGCCCGGACTTCCGTGATGCATTACAAGCACACTACCGAGCCAGCCGGGCAGATTGGGCGTGAGCTAGGCGTGCAGTACGTGCTGGAGGGTAGCCTTCGCCGCGAATCGGATCGCGTTCGTGTGACGGCTCAGTTGGTGCAGATGAAAGACCAGACGCACATCTGGTCGCGCCAATATGATCGCGAACTGAAAAGCCTGCTCGCTCTTCAGGGAGAAATAGCCCAGGAAACTGCTGATGAAATTCAGCTAACGTTTGGCAGGGGTCACCAGCTCCGGGCCGCAGAGCGCAAAGTTGGGTTGGCTACTTCCTACGAGGCTTATGACCTTTATCTCAAGGGACGCTTTTTCTGGAACAAGCGGACGGAGGACGGCTTTCAGCAAGCGGCGAAATATTTTCAGGAATCCGTTGACAAAGATTCCAATTACGCGAGAGCGTACGCCGGGCTGGCGGACACCTATGCGCTCATGAGCAGTTGGTCCTTCGTTCCGCAAAATGAATACATACCGAAAGCGCGCGCAGCAGCCTTGCATGCATTACAAATCGATGACACCCTCGCGGAAGCGCATACCTCGCTGGCGCTCATCGCTGAAAACTACGATTACGACTGGCAAACTGCGGAGAAAGAATACCGTCGCGCCATACAACTTGACCCTCAATACCCAACAGCGCACCAATGGTATGCGGAGTGTCTCTCCTTTCAGGGACGCTTTCCTGAAGCTTTGGAGGAAAGTGAGCGTGCCCGTCAGCTCGACCCACTATCCTTGATCATTGCTACCGATCACGCCGCCACTCTGTACTTCGCAAGACAGTATGATCGCGCCATCGAACAGTTTCGCGCAGTACTCGCGATGGAGCCTAACTTCCCACGCGCGCACATGTTGATCTACCCGTATGTGGAAAAGGGGATGTTCCCTGAGGCTCTGGCAGAGGCAAGCAGTTGGCGTCACGGTGATGGTACTCCGGTCTGGGAAATTGAAGCGTATATCTACGGTCGCTGGGGCAAACAGCCGGAGGCGGAACGCGCGTTAGCGAATCGGAAACGGGGGAGCATGGATCAGCGAGAGGTCGTCCCGTTAGTGGTGATCGAGGCCTATGTTGCGACGGGCAGAAAAGAAGAGGCTCTCGCTCTGATTGAAAAAGCGTATCGTGAGCATTCTAATCTCGTGACCATGCTCAAGGTGGAACCAGCACTCGACCCGCTTCGTGGCGACCCGCGCTTTCAGGAATCATTGCGTCGCGCCGGCCTGGCGGACCGCTAAACGCAGCGTTCCCGCATAAAGCCAGCCGACGCTATTCAATTAATTGTGTCAATTCTAACTAGCTCCGGCCCCAGCTCACGGGTGAACTCGGCGCGCTATCTAATACAAAACTTCCTTTTCCCCTTTTTGGGCTATTAGGGATTGGAACTTCGCCACGATTTTATCTCGCCGAGCCATGACAGCCTTCATTTCGTCCTTGGTCAAATAACGTTTGGTTTGTTCGGCTACCTCATCAGCCTTAAGGGCTTTCAGTTTTTCAAAGAGTTGCCGGTCGCATTGCACAAGATTTTTTTCGTCGCGCAAAGTATTGAATTTTCGGAAGGCGCGGCTGAAATCAACGCGATAAACGGTCCAGTCCTCGCCGATCAATACGTTGGTGAGGTTGGGGTCGGTATCGTAAACGAGTTCGTCGAAGACCCGGATACGGTACATCTGCTTGTTATATCTATCGGGATTGGGTGGCTCAATCTTTTTCTGGTATCGTTCAACGCCATCCATTTTTACAGGAAGCCACCAACTAAGCGAGCCCATCTTGCCTTCCCATTTTCGTTCGACGTAAACGGGCAACATATTGTCCAGGCCCAACAGTTCCGCCAGGCGGTAGGCAGCAATGTTGTACTTGTAAGAATCGACGAAATCGGTCTCGAACTTACCGTTACCGAGGTCCATGTTTCGCTTGTGCTCGTCGATAGTCTGAAAGGAAGCGTCGTGCGTGATGGTGCCATTGCTGAGTGTAAGCCTGGCGGGATGAGTGATGCCTTTGTCGGAAGACCTGCTCTTGATGATGTCGGCGGTTTCCAAAAATTTCTTTATTTGTTCCTTGGAGAGCGGCTCATCCTCAGCCCTCGGCGCGGCCGGGGAAATGATTAAGGGGATCAGGCTGGACAGAATGAAAAAAAGGGGAAGCACCAAGCGCCTGGGAAGTTGTCGCATAGAGGTTCCTCCAGAAATTGCCTGTACTGTACGCTCGAAGGGCCAGCGGAAACAACTTTTCTTTGCGCTGGGAGAGTGAGTTCCAAGGGCGCAGGGAAGGCGGAGATTATCCTTTACACTTGCCGATTGCAGCATTATCCTCTGTCCGTTTGTCTTTCCGGGGCAGTGAGTCTGACAACGAAAGTTTCGTTCTTGTTGTTTCTTGTTGTTTCTTAGTGTTTCTCAACATGGAGGATGCATGAGGATTCCAGCAGCTTTGCTTTCTGTGGTCCTTGCGGGTGCGGTATTTGCCGCCACGCCCGCAAGTGCTAATCAAGACGCGGCCGAAAAGAAGGACGCGGTCAAAAAAGAGAACAAGTGGCAAGGGAAGGTAGTCAGAGTTAACACGGACTCGTCCACCATAGACATCCATGGCGGTGCGGCTCCATCAGAAACTCAGAGAAAAATCAGTTACGACGCCTCCACTCAATGGACCAGCGGCGGAAAGCCTGGGCAACAGGACGACGTCAAAACCGGATCGTTCATCATCGTAATTGGCACGGTAGACGGGGACGGCGTGATGCACGCGACGCGCATCGATCTGCGCGCGCCTCGATAGAACCTCAGCTTTTGAGCGCATTGCCTGCGGCCGCGGAGTCCAAGGGATTCCGCGCCGCGGCAGGGCGTTGTGATTTAGCGGTGACCCCTTGCAAACGAATTTTGGCTGCTCGCGCCGTTTCTCGCAACAGCGGGTCTGCGTGCTCCAGGCAGTGATTTAGTTCCCCTTCCAGCGTTACCAGCCCGAGACTTCCAATCGCATATGCGCCGCAGGACTTTAGCCACGGATCGTTGCTGGCTACCAATTCGGCGACCGCTTGCTCGCGATTTTCCACCTTTGCGCGCACAATCCTTTCCGCGAGTACAGCTCGGTCTTTGACGCTGACTTTGCCGTCTAGGAGCGGTACCAGCATTCCGCGCAATTGCGATTTCAAAACATTTTCCAGAAATTCCAGGGCATTGTCATAAACCGTCGGATTGTTGGATTGCAATCCAAAATAAGCGGAATGCAAATCCAGGCGAGGGTACAACAGCCCCAGAAGCCGAAAAATTCTTTCGAGTTCTTGCCGGATGGATTCACCAAGAGCGCTCAAAACGGATTCATCGACGTTTCCGGGGGCGCGCAACGATTCCAGGATTTGATAAGAGCGGTAATGGCCCATGATTTCAGCGGCAAGAACGGTTTCGAGCAACTGCTTATCAATTTCGATTTCGGGATGAAGCTGCTGAATTTTGTTTAGCGCACTGATGACTTGAAAACGAAGTGACGTATTTGTTTCGAGCAAGTTGTTTTGTAACACGTCCGCCGCGGCAGGCGTGCCGATGCTGACCAGTATCGGAGGAATCGCTCGCCGGGTCGCGACCGGGTGCGCGGCATCCGCGAGATGCTCACCGAGCACCGGCACGATCGGTTCGCCGAATTTTGCCAATCCTTGCGCGACTTCGCCACAGAGCTCTTGATTGGAAAGAAGGTGCACCAGGGCTGGAACCAGGGAAGCTTTTCTCAGCGCCCCGACCGAGTGAATGGCTTCGCACACGACGACATTATCGGGATCACGCAGGAGCGTTGCGAGCAAGGGGTCGAAGGAATCGGGCAGTTCGCCGAGGAGGCGTGCGACTTCCGCGCGCGCACGTTGACTTTGCTCTCCGGTCTGGTTGGCCATTTCCTGGAAAATTTGGCGAGCCGCTTCTATGCTTTGCGCTTCCCCTGGGCGCGCTAGATATGCTGCCACTGCGGAGCGCACTGAAAAATCAGCGAAGTCTCCAAGTTCTGCGAGAAGTGTTAAGGGATCAACGTGGGCGTGGTGAACGAGGTAAAGCATTGCTTCGGTTCGCACACCATGGTCGGGGTCTTTCAGCAAGGGTTCGATGGATGGCAGCACGGACTTGTCGCTGGCGGCGGATAGAAGCGAGATGGCTTTTTGCCGGACTGTTGGGGCGGGATGACTCAGGAGGTCGCGAATCACCGGGTGAACAACGCGCTGACGCTCGACTTCGAACAGGCTTAGCGCGTAGAGAATTTCTCCCGGGTCAGAGGCCAGGATTTTGCTGGATAGGAAATCCGCGGTGGAACGGTCCAGCGTCATCGCAGAGACCTGGTCTGCATTAAGCCGGTGCTGGCTGATGGATTCCTTCAGAGCAGCGATGTAATGCTTCCCGGTGAAGGAAACCGACACCAACCATGCACCGATTAGAAGCAGTGCAATCCAACTAATCTGCCGCGCCGGTACCTTGAGATAGGTGGCAAAAATCAGGACGGTCACTCCGGCCAACCCATCGCCCAAACGCCAGATCACCGTATCTATAAACCATTTCGCACGTAGCTTGAGACTATGAGGTAGCGGCAGGTACAACAACTCGACGGCAGACTTGTCCAGGGAATAGCGTAGTACTTGATCACTGCCCTTCAGCAGAAGACCGGACGCGAGGGTGCCCCAAATCAGCAGCCCGGCCGAGCCCGCCATCACGGCGATGGGAAGCACAAACAGCATCGAGCTTATTCCAAATCGGCGCAGCAATCGCGAGGTCAGCAGCAACTGAATCAACAATCCCAATATTCCGGAGTAGAAATAAAAATTTCCAAATAAGATGGCCAGAGCGTCTTTGTTTACCAGAAACTGTTTGGCGATAGCTTTAAATTGCCAGCCAGTAAGCGTGGTAACAAACGAAGCAAGACAGATCACCGCGGCTATGGCTCGTAAATATGGAGAAGAAAGAACCAACCGCAGGCTGCTCTGTAAGTCTCTTTGCCCGATACCCTTATCCCCAGCCGCAGTTTCACCCGAATCCGCAAGCCGGGGTTTCCAGCTCCGCCACGCGGTTCCCATCAGCACCGTACAAATCAAGAGAAGCAAGGTCATGCCCAGCAGCAGGCTTTCTGTGCCGAATGCCTTAGCTATAGTCTTCGAAAAAAAACCGGCGAAAATCGCACCCAATATGGCTCCGCCGCCCACCATGCCGAAAATGCGTTTCGCTTCCCGCGTGGTCAGAAGATAATTCGCCAAGGTCCAGACCTGGGTCGGAGCGAGCACTCCGAACAGGCCTACCCAAATGTAGAATGCTGGATAAAGCCATGCTGGATGGTAGTAGTGGGCTAGCGCCCAAAAAAGCACGCAGTTTGTTGCGAAGAAGAACTGACTGCCTACCAGCAGGTTGCGAAGAGAAGTGCTCCGCCCCAGTCGAACATAGCCGACTACTACGACTCCGACTAGAATCGCGCTCGCGATGTCTGCGTAGGGCAGCTGCACCGCTTGGAACCGGGCAAGGAACAAAGCATCGCGTGCAACTCTTCCCGTTACATAGCAGCTGATAATCAGAAATAGGCAGGCGCACAGCAGGATGCCCCGCCCCAGGTCTCCGGGTTCGATGTTCAGCGCTCGCTCAATCCACCGCATCATCCGAAGAACCTTCGCAGCCTTTCTCTTATTGTGGTGCGGCCGTCGTTGCGGAACATATACCGTTGGCGGGTAATGTGGCTACTTTTTCCGAAACTTTCGCCCCATTCGCCGCAGATGAATTCTCGCCGGGGACCGGCTCTTGAGGCGAAGAGCTAGAGATTGTGGAATCGAGAAGCACTACCTTCTGGTCCAGATACACGGCGATAAATTTGGCATCGCCGCAGATTTCCAGAGCTGAGGCCCGCCCTCCGGGGTAGTAGCTGCTGAGCATACCGGTGTCGATCAGAAACACTTTGTTGCTAAAGCGAGGTCGTATGCGACCACCCTTCTGCACGGTGTGGCCTACTACCACGTGGCTTGCCTTGTAAGCCTCCAAGACCTTGCTGGCCTGCGCTGCACCCTCTTCGTCGCTCCACTGGTCGTAACCGCGAAACCACAGCGGGCCATCAACTCGCATGCTGAACCAATCTTCATGCTTCAAGAATTCCTGGATTTTAGTTTGGCGCTCATTGTTGGCGGGGACATGCGACTTGAGCTCAGCAACGACCTCCGCCCGCAGTACACTTATGATTTCCTGCAAAGTAAAGAATGGCAGAATCAAATTTTCGTTCTGTAGATACTGTTTGGAGGCATCAAATTCCTTGATTTCGTCGTGGATCCGACGATTCATTTCATCAAGTTTTGTTTTGGCCAGATCAGGATGAATTCCCCCGTGCAGAAAGATGATTCCATCAATTTCGGCCAAGGCGGCATGTCCCCGCAACCATTCACCGTATTTTCCCTTTGGGCCGAAGGCTTCGCGCTGTTCAACGAAGCCTGCCGGATGGCGTGCCATCCACTCTGCCTCCGTCAACTCCATCGGTTGGGGAAGCTCTGCGATCAAGGAGGCGTGACCGCTCCTCCATTTCGTATACTCGTCATATGCATCTCTGCGTCGCTTCTCGGAGTTGCTGTCGGCAAAGCTTGCATAGTTCACGGGGGTGACGTAGCGCAGGTCCCCCATGATATTCATCGCCTCGTGGTTACCGAGCAAAGCCACAACCCGGCCGCCAACTTGTGCCGCTTCTTTCTCAAGCGCCATCATCAAGTCCATGACCTCGCGCGGCTTGGGGCCGCGATCCAGGAGGTCTCCGACCTGGACGAAAGTTGTGTTACCGCCGGTCCAGTGGTTTTGCTGGTCGGTAAGACCGGTGCGTCGGAGAATGGCGACAAAGTCGTCGAAGTCCCCGTGGACATCGGCGATGGCGACCACCGCTTTCGGCGGTTCTGCTGGAGCATTTGCCGGTCCCGCCCACGCTGCCACCGCCAACACCAGAACCAAGATGAAAAAAATACAACGACGTTGGGGAGAGACCCACACCGGAGTGCGGACCATTTTCCTTCCTCCTATGGGCACGCAGCAGAATTTGTATTGAGTTCCGCAGGGCATGTTTATTGCGGTGCATCGTAGGCTGCCATCGTTGCACAAGTCAATGAACGGAAATAAGCGCAAGTGCAGAGGCCGTCAGGCAGACGGCCCCCGTCCTTAGCGAGCGAGTCCATCTTCACTGCCCAAGTGTGGCCGAATGGAATCTCGGCGACCGGTTGGTGATAGACACACAGCTCCACTATCCAGAACCTCCATAAAGGCTCCGCGAGCTTGTTGCTAAGTGAACTCCATCCTGAGAAGGCTCGTGGAGTTTCAACTTGCAATAGAAGACCGAGTTCTTCTACTGGTTGGAGTTGGAGTGTGAGAGCCGCTTAGAGATTACAGTAGCGTGAATCTCGTGGCCCTTCCCCGGCGTGCCCTTGCAAATTACGTAGTCCCCATCTTTAACTTGGGTAGCGTCAATGTCGTTGACCTTCTTGTCGCCGTGATATTGACTGACCCATTTCGTCGAGCTGTCGTACACACAATCCATCTCCTGAGTCCCGCCTGCTTGACGAATAGTCAGAGAAGACTGCTCCTTGCTGCTCCTTTCAATCGTACCTTCAAAGCGCGCCTCCTTCGACTTGGTGGGAGCATCCTGCGCGAACATCGCCGTAGCCAGCGGAAAGGTCAGTACCAACGCGGACAGCAGAGTGAGTTGCTTCTTCATTATATTTCTCTCCTTATCGCCGGGATTACCGGCAAAGACATGAATGTGTAGCAAGAGCCCTGAACCCATGGACGGAAAACAAAAAGTTTTCAAAATTTGCGCAACATCTTCGCTACAGCGATTGCTAGTGGGCAACGCTCCGTCCGCGACCCCCACAGAATCCGGTGGGACTCTACTCCTTTCCACCGCAATGGACAACCTAAAATAGACAGCTCCAGTCGGATTTACTTGCGCTCACGCGACCGGTCGCATTCTCGCGGCACAAGGGAATTTGGCCTCTCTTTACTGGACCCCTCCGCTCCGTAGGAACGCGGACATCTCGACTTTACTCACTCTGGGCGATCTGATTTCTGAAATGGAAGCCCTAAAAAAGGGCTTGGCACCGACCCGGATTTGTGGTACTATTTTGTCGCGTTTGATGCTCTTGTATCGCCTTTGGAACGTTGAAGAAAGCGGTCGCAAGGTCACACTTGCGACCTTTTTTTGTGTACGGCTGAAGACGGCCAGGCTCTGTGAGGGGCTCGGTAAGGCACCAAATAGCTCAATTTAGTAATGCTTAGCCGTAACCCGGCTGACAGAAAAGAGTAACGCAGTGAGTAAAGAACAAGGAACAGTGAAGTGGTTTAACGCCAGCAAGGGCTTCGGTTTCATCCAGCGCCAGAGTGGAGAAGATGTATTCGTGCATTTCTCCGCGATTGTGGCTGATGGCTATAAGTCGTTGAATGACGGCCAAGCGGTTGAATTCGAGGTTACCAAGGGACCAAAGGGCCTGCAGGCCTCCAACGTCCAGCCCCTCTAACCCACT